>Ga0272446_1001078_pt1 | contig 40776 bp, 32 predicted proteins | sample YNPCB0061_FD_194587 | JGI IMG/M metagenome (GOLD analysis project Ga0272446, IMG submission 194587) | Hot spring microbial mat communities from Yellowstone National Park, WY, United States - YNP-CB-006-1 | ecosystem: Environmental > Aquatic > Thermal springs > Hot (42-90C) > Sediment | place...
GCTCGAACTGGCGGGCGAGTAGCCAAAATAGACCGCGGATGAGGCGGATGAGGCGGATTGCTGCGGATGCTTCGGACTGAATCCGCGAAGATTCGCCAAATCCGCCTCATCCGCGGTCTATTTGAGCGAATAGACCGCGGATGAGACGGATGAGGCGGATTGCTGCGGATGTTTCGGGCTGCCCACATCGGCTCGCCGCGGAACGACAGCAGCCACGCCAACCCCGGCGGGATAGACCAGGTGCACCAGCACGACCAATCCACCAACGACGATCCCAACCCGGCGTAGAGCTTTTATGAGCGTTGACGTAGGCGGTTTCATCGTTTGCTTTCCTCTACACACCTCAATTGGTTGTCACCTCGTTCAACACGGCTAACAGTTTTGGCAGATACGTCGCCATCGGCTCGCCGCCTGCCTCGTACTCAGCCAGTTGCGCCGCCAGCGGACGCACGAGCAGGAAGCCCTGCGCTTCTTCCTGACGCAGCAACCGCTCGCGCTCGGCCGGGTCGGCGAGACGCACTTCCACGGCGCGGATCACGCTTTCGTGCAGGATGGCGGGCCAGTTCTGATAGCCAGCGCCGACCTGCGGCTCGAGCGCGGCGAAGAGGCGATCGGCCTGGCTGCGTTTGACCGCGTCGAGATGCACATCGACCAGCGGGTTGAGGATCGGGTGCATCGCCTCGTGCTGGATCAAGCCGACGTTTGGCTCGATGGCTGGCCCCATCACCACGTAGGAGAGTGTCCCTACCTGTGGTCCATAGCCGCGCCAGTAGGCGTCGAGCAGGTTGGGCAACACGATCACGCCTGCGGTCGGCGGCTCGGTCAGGCGCAGATAGGCGAAAACTTCCGCCACGGCCGGCTCGACCAGCGGCCGGTAGCGCTCGATCTCGGCGGCGTAGGCAGGTTGCTGCGCCTGCCAGAGTGCAGCGATTTCTGCTTCCTGATAAAACGCCGCCAGCGCGCGGTCGAAGCCGAAGAAGAGCAACGCCGGCGCCTGGATTGCCCAGTCATCGACGGCGCGGGCGAAGTCCGGCGCAGACCCGCGCTGCAAGACCCACGTCGCGCACTGGCTGACGTGGATGAAGCGACACATCGCCAGGTAGGGGCGCAGGCGCCGAAGGCTGGGCAGCGACTTCCCCGCCAATTCGTCGCGCACCTGCTGGCGCACAGCGGAGAAGCCTTGTTCGTTGTTCTCCTCGTCGTAGCCGGCGGCGTTGAGCGCAGCGAAGAGTGTGAAGAGGCGCTCGTCGGCAGCAAGCTGCACATAAGCGCCAGTCATGGGTGGCGTGGGCGCGGTTACCGGCTCGAAGCGCACAGCCAGCTCAGCCGCTGCCAGCAAGAGCGCCGCACTTGTCAGCAGGGCAAACGCCAGCCGCAGCAGGCGAACCATTCTCTTCCGTTGCATGGTCAGTCCTCACCTCTACTTGACCCACCAGCAAGGGCGCATCGAAAATCGAAACATACTCGTAGCTTCTTGAAACATCCCTGAGTCTGCTGCTGCATCATATGCTGCGTCAGCCATTCCCGACCCACCTCATAATAGAATGATAGGAAAGGTGCTGGCGTCCCCACACAAAGATGCAGTCTCTGCAAGGAATTCATGCAGGTCGGCTGGCGCCCTCATCTGGATTATGGTTGCCACGATTGTTGCTTCACTGCAGAGAAACAAGAATTGCCCCCACAGTGTCGTGATCCCATGTACTGACCGGGCCAGAGATCAACACTGCCGCCTGCCCGCCCTTGCCCTCGAAGACGCCAAAGAGATCGCGGTAGAGGTCGCCATCGTGGTTGAGTCCCTCGGCAATCGCCAGTGTCACGGCTTGCCCACGGATGACGGCGGGCATCGAACCGACAATCGCCATGCGCGGCCGGTCGTTCCAGCGATAGCCGTGCGCGTCGCGGATGCGGTCTTCCAGGGTCGGCGCGTCGAGCCGCACACCGGGGCGCAATTGACCAAGCATCAGATGGCTGTGATCGTCGGCGCCAGTGAAGGCGACCAGCTTGAAGCCAGCCATATCGACGACGGCTGGACTGCCGTATCCTGCCGGCAAGGTGAAATCGACGATCTGGTCGGCGACCTGGTCGGCGCGTTCGGGCGTAGCTTCGACGGCGCGCACTGCGCTCACGACGGTGGCGACGGTGAATACAGCGCCGGCCGCACCCAACACGAACAATGCAAACACGATACTGAGCATGATTTTGAGCAGCGGATTCATGGTAATCCCTCCTGGGAAGAACGTAAGTCGATCCACGTCGTTTTCCTCAGTGTAGTCCGCTGCACACGCGCCGTCGCCTACCTGTGGATAGGTTTTGAGCTGATCGCTGGGATAGGTCTGGAGGAACGAGGCAGGCTAGCCGACGCCGAGTTCGCGTGCCCGGGCGATGGCTTGCGGGCGGTTGCTGACGCCGAGCTTCTGCAGAATGTTGTGCACGTGCCATTTAGCGGTGCCGACAGTGATCACCAGTTCATTGGCGATCTCCTGGTTGGACTTGCCGGCGACGATCAGGTGGAGGATGCGCTCCTCTTGTTCGCTGAGCGGTTCGGGCAAAGCCGCAAGGGGCGATGGGCGAGGATTGCGTGTCGCCGGGAACGCCGCTAGCAGGGCATCGACATAAGTCGGGGCAACGGCGCGCGCCGCCGACAGCAGGGCGAACATGGGCGCGCCTTCATCCACAAAAAGGCGGACGTAGCCCTCGGGTTCTGCCAGGCGCAGCGCCTGTTCCAGCCATGACCGCGCCGCCTGTGCGTCTTCAGGTGCATGATGCAACGCCAGCAGCAGCGCCGCCTCGATTGCGGCTTGTGTGGCGCCGGTGGCTTGCTCCCGCTCGAAGCGTAGTTGCAGGATGGCGGGAAGCGTCTGGCTATCGCCTGCCGCCAACAACACGCGCGCCAGAGCCAGGTCTTCGTGCACAGTCGCAGAGGTGGTGCGTGTCGCCTGGTAGCCAGCCGCCCACGCTGCCGCAGCCTGGTGCGCGCCGGCTTGCACCTGGATACGGGCGCACAACGCCGCCACGCGCGTCGTCAGGCGCGGCGCGTCCATACTCTGCGCCAGCGTCGCCATCTCGTCGAGCACAGCCAGCGCCGCCGGTGTGTCGCCGCGCGCACAGTGCAGCCGCGCCAGGTGCGCCAACCCGAGAAGCGCATCTTCCGTCAGCCCGCCTTGTTTCGCCAGCCCAATGCCATCCAGCAGCCGATGCCCGGCTGATTCAAGCTCGTTGCGTTCGAGCGCGATGCCGCCCAGGATGCATTGCGCCAGCCCGAGCGGCGGCAGGCGGACGCCCTGCGCCAGCGCCAGCGCCGCGTGTGCAGTGGCTTCCGCCTGCTGCAGCCGCCCCTGCGTGATCTGCACCTGCGCGGCCGCGCAACGCGCGTTGATCGCCAGGAATAGCACGTCAGCTTTTGTTGCAACATCGCTCGACTGTAGAAAGTTCTCCTCCGCCTGTGCATACTGCTCCGTCAGTGCATACGCCAGCCCCAGGCCATAGTAGCCGCGGGCGTGCGCCAGCGTCTCGGCTTGCGGCAACCGCGCCTGCGCCGCAGTGATCTGCGCGATCGCTTCCTGGGCGTGCCCGCGCACGGCGGCGATTGCACCGCGCAGCAGCAGCGCCAGCGCCAGTAGTTCGTCGCGCGCAGGCGTGGGCGGCAGCGCTTGCAGGGTCGTTTCCCCCTGCGCAATGCGCACCTCCGCCTGACCGAACTGTCCGGCAAGATAGAGCACACGCGAGGCGTCGAGGCTGAACTGCGGACGCGCAGCGAAGACGTGCGGCGGCAGCGCATCGAGCCAGGCGACCCACTGCGTCACGTTGCCGGCCGACCAGGTGACGTTGCGGCGCAGCGCCCGCGCCACCTGGTCGGCGGCAAAGTCGGCGTCATCGCAGGCAAGCGCATAGTGCACGGCTTCGGCGGTCAGATCATTGGCTTCGCACCAGCCCGCAGCACGTTTGCACAGCGCCGCCGCCTCTGCTTTAGAAAGCAGGGTGCGCAGATAGTCGGCAAAGAGGTGATGGTAACGATACCAGGCGCGCGCATCATCGAGCGGCGTGACGAAGAGATTGGCTTGCTCCAGCGCGTACAGCACTTCCTGGCTGTCGGCGCGCCCGGTAAGCGCCGCACACGCGGCGGCGTTGAAGCGCGTGAGCACCGACGTCTGCATCAGGAAGCGCCGCGTCTCGGCGTCGAGCTGGCGCAGCACCTCCTCCGCCAGGTAGTCGAGCACGTAGCGATGGCTGCCGCCAAAGCTGGCGACGAAGTGCTGTGGGTTGGGGAGATTGCGCAGCGCCAGCGCTGCCAGTTGCAGACCGGCGGCCCAGCCTTCGGTGCGCGTCTCCAGGGTGTGGATCGTCGCTGTGTCCAGGTCGAGGCGCATCGACTCGGCAAAAAAACGCTGTGCTTCTTCCGGCGTGAAGCGCAGATGATGGGCGCGCACCTCGGTCAACTGCCCGCGTGCGCGCAGGCGGGCAAGCGGCAGCGGGGGATCGACGCGCGTGGTCAACGCCAGGTGCACATGCGCAGGCTGATGATCGACAAAGTAGGCGATGGCGTCGTGCAGTTGTGGCGCAGTGATGGTGTGATAGTCATCGAAGACGAGCAACAGGGGCGACTCCACCTGCATCAACGCGTTGAGCGCATCCTCGACCAGCGTCTGCAGCGGCGGCAGGTGCGACATTGCCGCCAGCGAGGGCAGGCTCGCCGCCAGCCTGCTATCCATGCGGCCAAGCGCTGCGAACCAGTGGCTGAAGAAACGTGCGGGCTGGTTGTCGGCGTCATCCAACGCCAGCCAGACAACGCGGCGCTCGCCGGCAGCCGCCTGCGCCCACTCCGCCGCCAGCGTGGTCTTGCCATAGCCAGCCGGCGCCGAGATCAGCGTAAGCCTGCGCCCTTCGTTCAGCCCCGCCTGCAATCCAGCCACCAGGTGCGGCCGCGCCAGGTGGTCGCGGCGTTGGGGCGGGGTGTGCAATTTGGTTTCCAGTATCCGCTGCGTCATCAGTTGCCGTTTGGCGCAGCGCGCAGGTGGTGATCCCAGATCGCCGCACACGCGCTGCGCCCTGCCTGCATACCACCTTTACACCACTGCGTTTTCGGCAATCACCTGCCGATACCACAGTGCGCTGTCTTTCAGGATGCGCTGCTGCGTTGTGAAATCCACCCATACGATGCCGAAGCGTTCGGTGTAGCCCTTTGCCCACTCAAAGTTGTCCAGCAATGACCAGACGAAGTAGCCCGCCAGTGGGACGCCCGCCGCGATGGCTGCGTGCGCTTTGCTGAAGTGGGCGCGCAGAAAGTCGATGCGCCGCGTGTCGTGCACCTTGCCGTCGGCGTCGGGGCCATCGGCGAAGCTGGCGCCGTTTTCGGTGATGTAGAGCTTAGGCGCCTGGTACTCGAAGTGCAACCGGCCAAGCAGATCGTACAGCCCCTGCGGGTAGATTTCCCAGCCCATGTCGGTGCGCTCGAGCGTGGCATGCTCCGGGTCGTCGATGGGTAAGTCGCTGCCTGCGGGATCAGCCTTGAGCACGATGCGCGTGTAGTAGTTGACGCCGAGGAAATCGGTGTGCGCAGCAATCGCCGCCATGTCGCCGTCGGCGATGAAGTCCATGTTGTGCGCAGGCAAAAAACCGGCTTTCAGGTAGAGCGCGACCATATCGGCCGGATAGTGACGTCCATAGATAGGGTCAAGGAACCAGCGATTGAAGTAGCCGTCATAGATGCGCACGGCAGCCAGATTTTGCGGGGTCGGTGTGGCGGTGGTGGCGACGGTGAAGTTGAGCGTGACGCCTGCCTCGGCGCCAGGGCTGTTGCGGCGGATCACCGGCACGGCCCAGCCGTGCGCCAGCAGGACGTGATGCGCCGCCGCCAGCCCCGCGTACCAATCGCTCCAGCCCGGCGCGTGCTCGCCGATCTGGTGGCTCAAGAAGCTGACGCACCACGGTTCATTGATCGTGATCCAGTGCTTGACGCGGTCGCCCAGGGCGCGGGTGATGACGTCGGTGTATTCCACAAAGGCTTCGGCGGTGGCGCGTTGGGGCCAGCCGCCGCGTTCCTGCAACGCCTGTGGCAAGTCCCAGTGGTAGAGCGTGGCGAAGGGTGTGATGCCTGCTGCCAGTAGATCATCCACCAGACGGCTGTAGAAGTCGATGCCTCGCTGGTTCACGGCGCCGACGCCCTGCGGCAAGATGCGCGGCCAGGCGATAGAGAAGCGATAGGCTTGCAGCCCCAACTGTTGCATCAACGCGATATCGTCTCGCCAGCGCTGGTAATGGTCGCAGGCCACATCGCCATTGCTGCCGTCGATGATTTTGCCCGGCGTGTGGGCGAAGCGATCCCAGATCGACTCACCTTTGCCGTCTGCTTGCCAGGCGCCCTCGATCTGATACGATGAGGTTGCCGTTCCCCACAAAAAGTTCGTTGGAAAGCGTTGTTGTGTCATGGCTAGAAAACGAGGGGCGTCACCGCCCCTCGCCGCGTTATCTTGTCCTGTTGGATGTTGGCTAGATGCCGAGCAATTCTTCGACGGCGGTCTTTTCTTCCACCAGCTCGTCGCCCGTGACCTTGAGCATTTGCTGGTCGAAGTCACTCAGCGCCAGCCCCTCGACGATGCTGTACTTGCCATCCTTGACCGTGACCGGATAGCTGAAGATGACGCCCATTGGCGAGCCATAGGCGCCAGTGCTGGGGATCGCCATGCTCACCCAGTCGCCAGCGGGTGTGCCGTGATACCAGCTCTGCACGTGGTTGATGGCGGCATTGGCGGCGCTGGCGGCGCTGCTCTGGCCGCGCGCTTCGATGATGGCGGCGCCGCGCTTCTGCACGGTGGGGATGAAGGTCGTCTTGATCCAGTCGTCGTCACCGATGACTTCGGCGGCGGGCTTGCCGCTGATGGTGGCGTGGAAGGCGTCGGGATATTGTGTGGCGCTGTGGTTGCCCCAGATCGTGACGTGCTTGACCTCGGTGACGGGCACGCCAGCTTTCGTAGCAAGCTGACTCATGGCGCGATTGTGGTCAAGGCGCGTCATGGCCGTGAAGCGTTCGGCGGGCACATCCGGGGCGCTGCGCATGGCGATCAGCGCGTTGGTGTTGGCCGGGTTGCCGACCACGAGCACACGAATGTCCGAGGCGGCGTGGTCGTTGAGCGCCTTGCCCTGTACGGTGAAAATGGCGCCATTGGCGCTGAGCAGGTCTTTGCGCTCCATCCCCTTCGTGCGCGGGCGTGCGCCGACGAGCAACGCCCAGTTGGCATTGGCGAACGCAACGTTGGCGTCGTCGGTCAGCACCATGCCGGAGAGCAGGGGAAAGGCGCAGTCGTCCAGCTCCATCGCCACGCCTTCCAGCGCCTTCATTGCCGGCGTGATTTCCAGCAACTGCAAGATGACCGGCTGATCCGGCCCGAAGAGATCGCCATTCGCAATACGAAAGAGCAGCGCGTATCCAATGTTGCCGGCTGCGCCGGTGACGGTGACTCGCAACGGACTTTTCATCGTGTTTTCCTCCAATTATGTATATTGACAGACGACGAATAAGCAATAGGGTAGGAACATTTTTCTTGGGTCGCACGTTGCTACCATGTAAAATAGCGTGGTTTAGCATACCGCCATTTGCGCAATTGGGCAATGTACCAATGTGAGTAGTTGGCGGAAAAATCTGCGTCGTGCATGGCCTGGCTTGTCGCATCCCGCCAGGAGATGCGTTGGCCGCTGCATCGCGCGCATCAAGCGAAAAGGAGATTTCACCCATGAAGACTTTTGCCCACCGGCGGCGCTGGCGGCTGGCGATGTTGCTGACGCTGCTGTTCACCCTCTTGCCAGCGTCCGGCGCTACGCCCCAGCCCGCTCGCGCCGAGGATCGCGCCGCCGATGTCCCGGCTGCGCCCAGCGCCGACGCCAGCCGGGAAATTGTGTATGTAGATGGCGCCGGCGTCATCCGTGTCCTTGACCTGGCGTTTTCCGGTCAACAGGTGCAGTGGTTCAGCCCATCAGGGAATTGGCGCAGCATCGCTTTGGGGGATTTCGACAATGACGGCGACAAGGAGATTGTGGCGGTGCGCGGCACGCCCAACAGCTCTACTGCGCCAGAGCTGGCAATCTTCGACCCGGTCGTCGCCAGGGGCAGCGTCGTGCCCGGGCAGGCGATCAATGGCATTCCCTGGAAACAACTGTTCAACCTGGCGTTGCCTTCGCGCCCGGCGCTGGTCTTTGCAGGCAACTTCGACCCAAACGTGCCCGGCGATGAGATCGGCATCGTGCGCACACCGGTGCCCAGCGACAACCCGGACCCGGGCGACCTGACGACAGTGGTCATCTACAAGCAGACCAGCCCGACGCCGGATGGCACTGCCTGGGTCGTGCATCAACTGCGCACCTTCGATGAAAACTGGGAGCGCGTCGCCGTCGGCAACCTGGATCGCAGCGGCGGGGATGATGTAGCCTTCGTCGACCAGGATCAAGGGAAGTTCACAGTGTTCCAGCCTGACTTTAACTTCCGCAAGGTCGATGGCCCCGGCGGCAGTGAAACGCGTCCCTATAAGGATGTGACCTTTGGACAATACCTGCGCGGCGGCAACCAGGAAATCCTGGCCGTGCGTGAAGGCAACACAACGAATTCATTTCTGATTTGGGAATACAACAGCAGCAGCGTCAGCCTCAGCAACGATAAAGGCGACCGCTTCGACCCAGGCCCACGCTTCATCTTTGCTGGCAACATTAACGGCAGCAACGACGACGACGAGGCGATCATGTTGCGTCGCTGTGATGGCAGTTGCCGCCGGCTCATCGTGCGCGGCGATGGCAGCGATGGCGTCATCCAGGACTTTGTCGATGGCCTCCGTCTCGACGATGACAGCGGCTGGCGCGCCGGCGTCGCCGCCGATGTCGACGGCGACGGACGCGACGAGATCGTGATTATCCGCGACAACAAGATTCGCTGGTATCCCGATGCGCACGTTTCCGCCAACAGCATCGACTACGATCTGACCACCGATCGCCAGAACATTGTGGCCGGCGACCTTGACCGCAACGGCTTTGTCTCTGGCCCCGTCTTTGGCGCCACTCCAGGTCAGGTGCAGGAGACCGCCTACTTTGGCTTCACGCGCACCGGCGTGATCAAGCTCCAGAACATCAGCACGAACGACGCAGTTGCATTCAATGCCGTGACCAATGCCGGTTGGCTGACCGTCAACCCGTCGGCGGGGACAGCGCCGGGCGCCAGCAGCACGCCGCTCAACATCACCTATCAGATCGACGCCACCTCGCTGCAACCAGGACGACGGTACACCAGCACCATCACCTTCACCGGCGCAGGGGTCGCCAACAGCCCCTTCGTTGTGCCAGTTGCCGTCGATGTGCAGTTGCCGCCTTTCGGCGCCACGCCCGATGATGTCACCGCCTACTACTATCCATGCACCGACCCGCTCCCAGAGCAGAACCTGGCGATGCAGATCAATGGCTTCCCAGGCAAGCCCTTCAAGGCGTGGGTGCTGGAGCCCCTGGCGACCGCTGCGCTCCAGGGCGATTTCTTCCTGGGGAACGAGACGGAAGCCGGGTTGGTGCTCACCGACCGCACCGGCGCGCAGGCGCTGCTGCCCACGGTGTCCGCCGCCGCCGTCAGCGACGCTGGTTGGACGTCGGAAGTGCCCTGGGTGAGTGCGGTCGCCTCGATCACCAACACCCTGCCCACCACCCTGACGCTTACGATCAGCCCGACGCTGCGCACGACGGATTTCGACCAGGCGATCCTGTTGCTGCAGAGCGTCGATCCGGTCTCCGCCGGCCAACAAATCTACAGCATCCACGACATCTTCCTTGCCTGCGCGTCGCAGGCGACATCACTGCCGATCGTCGCGCGCTAGGCTGCGGTAAGCAAGGCGACGGGTGGCGCGGTGCGTGTTGCGTGGGGCGTTTCGTTACGTAACACGCATCACGCACCACGTCACCCGCCTGCTGTTTGACGCATCACTGCCAACAGGGTAACATCTCACACAACAGAATCATTTATAGGACTTACGCATTTAGCTCAGCAACCTTCCTGGAAGCTCTCAGCAACCTTCCTCAGCAACCTTCCTGGAAGCTGAGAGCTTCCAGGAAGGTGACACACATCTGCGTAAGCCCAAATTTATCAGTTGTGCGTACGGGCGCGCCGACGCGTCGGCGGCGCCGCCCTAGATGCAGCTATCAGTAGCCAACATCCAGAAGCAGGCAGTCATGCTCTCAAAATATGGACGGGGCTGGATCGCCACCCCACTTGCCTATATCGCGCGTGGGCTTGAAACAACTGGCGTCACTCCCAACGTGCTCACCGTGATCGGCTTCCTGCTCACCGTCCTGGTAGCGGTGATCCTGGCGACCGGCAACCTGCTTGCAGGCGGGCTGCTGTTGATCTTCGCGGCGCTGTTCGACACGCTGGATGGCGCGCTGGCGCGGCACAGCCAACAGGTCACCGTCTTCGGCGCCTTCCTGGACAGCGTCATGGATCGCTATTCCGAAGCTGTGACGCTGTTCGCCTTGATGATCTTCTTCTCGGCGTCGGCTGCGGGGCGGATGAATGTGCTGCTTCTAGCGGCGACGCTGATCGGTTCCTTGCTGGTCAGCTACACGCGGGCACGCGCCGAAGCCGTCAATATCGAGTGCAAAGAAGGCTTTTTTCAGCGCACAGAGCGTATTGTGGTGCTCATCTTTGGCCTGGTGACAGGGTGGATGACGCCGGTGTTATGGGTGTTGGCGATTTTCACCAACCTCACTGCACTCCAGCGCGTCTTCGATGTCTACCGCAAGACGCAATCGCCGCCGATGCGCTGAATTGCACCAAAACCTTGCAGGTTCACGCATGAATTGCACATCAAATTGCCCCGACCTGCAAAATTGACCGTCATTTTTCCTGGTCATCATCGTCACCATGTTCAAAGGGCGTTCGCAGTCGAGTCGTACTTCTGAAGTCACGCCTGTCGCCGAGGCAAGCGAGGAGGCCTTGCTGGCTGCCGCCATGCAGTACGACGAAGCAGCGCTGGGCGAGCTGTACGACCGCTACGAAGCCAAAATTTACACGTACATCTATCGCCGCACCGGGGATGAAGCGCTGGCGGAAGATTTCACGGCGCAAGTTTTTCTGCGGATGTTGGAATCGATTCGCGACCAGAAAGCCTGGCACAGCTCGTTCTCTGGGTGGCTCTATCGGATTGCACATAACCTGGTGATCGACCACTATCGCCGCAAAGGGAGGCAGGGCACCGTGGACATCGATGAGGCGGCGCCGACCGCATCCGAGGAACACGACCCCGAAGTCACCGTCGCGCAATCGCTCGACGCTGAACGGCTGCGCGCCGCCATTCGTCGTCTCACCGATGAGCAGGCCGAGGTCGTGAGCTTACGTTTCCTGGAGGGGTACAGCATCAGCGAAGTGGCGACAATGATGAACCGCACCGAGGGCGCAATCAAAGCCTTGCAATACCGCGCCGTCGCCACGTTGCGGACGTTGCTGTACGATCAGTTGCACTAGGGTCAGCAGGGAAGATTGATGACTCCTGATTCGATGGAAGATTATTTTGCCGAGGCAGTGGAACGTCTGTTGCGCGGCGAAGCGCTGGATGAGATCGTCGCTGACTATCCGGTTGCCGCGCGCGCGGAACTGCATGCGCTGTTGGCGGTCGTGGAGTTGGCCGATCAGGTGGCCGCCGTCAAACCGCCGCAACGACAGCCGGTCAAGCGGATTGCGGCGCGCGTCGAGTTTTCCAGACTGGCCGCTGCAAAACGTGCGGAGTTGCACGCAACGCAGGCGCCTGTCGCCGCGCCGGAGATCAAGGCGCCAGCGCCGCTGGGACGCGTGGCGGCATTCTGGCGCAGCCTGACAACCGGCTGGTCGAGTCTGGGCGCACCGGCGCCGGTGATGCGGCTTGCGCCGTTGACGCTCCTGCTGCTGGCGTTGTACCTCTCGATGTTTACGGTTGTCGCCACCGCGCAGGCGGCTTTGCCTGGCGATTTGGCCTACCCGGTGAAATCCTGGATACGCGAGCAGCGCGTTGCCACCGCGCCCGCCGAACAGAAAGCGGCCGAGCGCTGGCGCGCCGACCAGGAGCAGGCTCAGGATGTCGCCGCGCGCGCTGAACAGCTCCAGTCCGAGCCAGACGCCGCCCCACTCGCCGCTGTGTCGATCCTGCAATTCCGCGGCTTCGACGGAGAGCAGTTGCTCCTGGGCGATCTGAAGGTGATTCCCTGGTATCGCCCTGAAGGCGGCGGCGAAGATGTATGGCTGCCGATCACGATCGATGGCGAATTGCAACCGGGTGCAATTGTGATGTTGCGCTACCAGATCGTGCCCGGCGCCTCCGACGTCGTGCAAGGCATTGCGCTCAGCGTGATGCAAGCGCCGCCCATGCCCACGCCCGCGCCCACCGCTACGCCGACGACGGCGCGCCATTGCCAGCGCATCCAGGCGCCCAACTGGGTGGCCTACGTCGTCAGGGCGGGCGAAACGCTCAGCGGCATTGCCGCGCGCGCGCAAACGAGTGTTGAGGAACTGCGCCGCGTCAACTGCCTGACCGATGGCGTCTTGCGCGCCAGCACCACGATCTTTGTGCCCAACACGATTCTTGGCGCGCTGCCGCCAGCGCCGCCGCCCGCCGTGGTGACAGCCATTGCAACCCAGGCGCCACTGCCAACCGCGACGCCGCCTGCCCCAACCTTCACACCGTCACCGCCGACCAGCGCACCCACAATCACGCCCGACGCCACAGAAGCTCAGGGTGGCGGTGCAGAGGCGACGCCCACGCCGCTGCCCGCCGACGGTGCGCCGACAGTCGCACCGACGGCGGATGTCACCATCGCGGTGACGCCAGAGCATACCACCGCTCCCACCGCGACGCCGGCGGCGTCTGAAACCATCGCGGTGACGCCGGCGGCGTCTGAAACCGTCGCGCCGATGACAGCGACGCCGAACGCCACTGGCACGTTGTCGCCGGGGGAAACTGCAACGGAGCCGCTGGCGACAGTCACCGCGCCGCCAGCCACAGCCACCAGCGCCGCCACTGCCAGTGCACCGCCTGCACCGGCGACCACGGAGAGCGCAGTGACCGCAACCGCCGCGGCGCCTGATGGCACGGCGACGGGCGCCGCAGTGGCGCCGGCTGCACAGAACACGGTCGCGCCTGCGCCGACGGCAACGCTCCCTGCGGTTGCGCCGCCAACAGCTACGCCAGTTCCGCCCACGCCAGTTCCGCCCACGCTGGCGCCGCCAACAGCTACGCCACCGCCGCCCGCAGCCGCCCCCACTGAGGAGGTCGCCCCGGCGGAAGCGCCGTGATCGTCAAGGCGGCAGCCCTTGCCTCCTTTTGCTCAATAGGCGACTTCACGCCTGGGGCGCGCCGCCTTCGATTCAGTTCGATATATGAAATAGACCTTTCCCTTCACCGCAGTTTGACCAGGTTGCCGCTTGCCGGTACAATATGGTGTCTTTGAGGTTGAAAGAACCTGGGGCGTCTTTTCTGGAGTTCAGAGCGCCTCTTTTGATTCTGCTGATTCTGCCATTGTCGGCGCGATAAGGTGTCTTTGTGTTCGAGAGCTTAACCGACAAACTACAAAGCGTCTTCGACCGGCTTGCTACCAAAGGCAAGCTGTCGGAAACCGATGTCAACGCCGCCATGCGTGAAGTGCGGCTGGCGCTGCTCGAAGCCGATGTCAACTACAAGGTCGTCAAGGACTTTGTGGAGCGGGTCAAAGTGCGTGCGGTAGGCGCCGAGGTGATGCAAAGCCTGACGCCCGCACAGCAGGTCGTCAAGATCGTACACGAGGAGTTGATCGAGCTGCTGGGCAAGCCGGCGCCGCTCAACACCTCCGGGCAGCCGCCGCATGTCGTCATGCTGGTCGGTCTGCAGGGCGCTGGCAAGACCACGATGGCCGCAAAGCTGGCGCTGCGTCTCAAGAAGAACGGCCAGCGGCCTTTGCTGGTGGCCGCCGACATCTACCGCCCGGCAGCCATCAAGCAGCTTGAGGTGCTGGGCGCGCAAATCGACGTTCCTGTCTACAGCGCCGGCACGCAGACGCCTGCCTCTACGATTGCCAAAGACGCGCTCAAGCAGGCGCGCGAAAAAGCCTTCAATGTCGTCATCATCGACACGGCGGGGCGTCTGCAAATTGATGACGCGCTGATGCAGGAGCTGGAACAGGTGCGCATGGTGGCGCGTCCAGCCGACATTCTGCTGGTGGTTGACGCCATGACCGGACAGGAAGCCGTCAACGTTGCCGAAGGCTTCAATGCGCGCGTCCCGCTGACAGGTCTGATCATGACCAAGATCGATGGCGACGCGCGCGGCGGTGCAGCGTTGAGCGTACGTCAGGTGACCGGCGTGCCGATCAAGTTCCTGGGTACGGGCGAAAAATTGCCCGATCTGGAGCCCTTCGACCCGGAGCGGCTGGCAGGGCGCATCCTCGGCATGGGCGATGTGCTCTCGCTCATTGAACGCGCTCAGGAACATATCAGCGAGGCCGACGCTGCGGCGATGGAGAAGCGTCTGGTCGAGGGGCAGTTCGATTTTGAGGACTTCCTGGAGCAGCTCAAGCAGGTCAAGCGTCTCGGACCCATCACCGACATTTTGGGCATGATCCCTGGCATGAACCGCATGGTCAAGGACATCGACCCGATGTTGGCGCAAGATAGCCTCAAGAAGACCGAGGCGATTATCAACAGCATGACGCTGAAGGAGCGCCGCGACCCGGATTTGCTCAATGCCAGCCGGCGCCGACGTATTGCGGCAGGCAGCGGCACGACGGTGCAAGATGTCAATATGCTTGTTAAACAGTTCCGCGAAATGCAAAAAATGATGAAGCAGCTTGGCATCATGGGGCGCGGCAAGAAGAACAAGCACAAGAAGGGGCGCGGCGGGATGCCCGGCGCGCGCGGTGGGATGCTGCCCTCCGGGTTGAGCGACCTCTTCGGTGGGCGCTGACAAGATTCGTTGGACATGGGTCGAGATTTGCCCTGCACACACTGGCGCGCACCGTCCTAAGCGCAACCTCTCCCGTGTGAAGGCAGACTGATGTCGACCGTGAACAGTATAGATACGCACATTGTTTCGATTGGATTGATAGTGATTTCCTATCGGATAGACAAATCAGGAGAGTTCTGAATCATGGTTCGTATTCGCTTGCGCCGCATGGGCGCCAAGAAGTCGCCCTTCTATCGCATTGTGGTGGCCGACAAGCGTTCACCCCGCGATGGCCGCTTTATCGAGAGCATCGGCACGTACAATCCGCACACACAGCCGGAGACGGTTGAGTTGCAGATGGAACGCGCGGCCTACTGGCTGAGCAACGGCGCCCAGCCCAGCGACGGCGTAACGCCGCTGTTGCGCCGCCTCAAGCTGCTCGATGAGGCCGGCAAGCCGATCCCGTATGCGCCGCCTGCTGTCGAGACAGCAGCCGCCGCCTGATTCCGGCGCGCACCAATTATGGAAGAGCTGATCCGTTTTCTCGCCGAGTCGCTGGTCGAAGAGCCGGAGCGGGTGCGCGTCTACACCAAGGAGACGCGTCGCGAGACCATCATCAAGTTGCGCGTGGCGCAACATGACATTGGGCGCGTCGTCGGGCGCAATGGGCGTGTTGCGAACGCGATGCGTTCAGTGCTGGAAGTGGCGGCGCGCAACCATCGCAAGCCTGTGCTCCTTGAAATCGATTGACAGTGCAACCGGCCTGGCGTTTCAGGTCGGTTGAAGCAAGGGCTGCCGCTGGCAGCCCTTGCTTTGTTGTATACGAACGGTGTTGCCATGTCTGAAAAGAGTCGCTCCACAACATCACCCCGGCCGTTGCGCCGCAAGTCTCAGGTCTACCGCGTCCGTAATCAGGAAGTGATCGTGCCGGATGGCTGCATGGCTGTCGGGCACATTACCGGCGTGCATGGGTTGCGCGGCGAAGTCAAGGTGGAGTTGTACACCGATTTCCCGGAGCGTTTCGCGCCGGGCGAAGTACTGCTGCTGGGCGTCGATCTTGACGAGATCGAGGTCGTCGGGGTGCGCCCGCACAAACAGAATCTCCTGGTGCAATTTGACGGCGTCGCCGACCGCACCGCTGCCGAAAGCCTGCGCAACCTGTGGCTGTTTGTGCGCGAGACCGACGCCGCCGAGCTGGAGGAAGGCGTCTACTGGATTCATGACATCATCGGGCTGCGCGTCGTGGAGGAGAACGGCGACGCGTTGGGCGTGATCACCGACGTGCTGGCGACGGGCGCCAACGATGTCTACGTGGTGCGTCGTCCTGCAGGGCGTTCGCCTGCGCAAGACATCCTGCTGCCCGCCATTCCCGATGTGGTGCGCGCCGTCGATCTGGCGCAAGGCGTGATGACCGTCCACCTGCTGCCCGGCCTGTTGGACGCCGAACACGTGGATTGACAAAAACGCAGCGGCCGCCTACAGTATTGTCCACCCCGCGCCGGGCAAAGACCACCATCCGCCGTTAAATTTGTGTGGATTGCGTCGTGGAGAACAAAGCCTACTGGATTGCCTTCAATCGAGTTCCTGGCATCGGGCCGGTGCGGCTTGCTGCCTTGATCGAGGTGTGCGGCGACATCGGGGCGGCGTGGCGCGCCTCGATCCAGCAGATGCAGGCCGCGCGCCTGGATCGCCGCACCATCGAACTGTTCCTCGAAGCGCGCCGCACCATCGATCCGCTGGCTGAATTGCAGCGCGCCGCCGCTGCTGGCGTCGATGTGCTCACCTGGGACGACGCCGCGTACCCTGACGCGCTGCGCAGCGTCGATGGCGCGCCGCCTGTGCTCTACATTCGTGGGCGCATCCTCAGCCAGGATGAGTGGGCGGTGGCGGTGGTGGGCACGCGTCACGCCAGCAGCTATGGGCGCGAAGTGGCGCGCGTGCTCGGCGCCGAACTGGCGCAGGCCGGCGTGACTGTCATCAGTGGGCTGGCGCTGGGCATCGACACAGTGGCGCACCGCGCCGCACTCGACGCGGGCGGGCGCACGCTGGCGGTGTTGGGCAGTGGCGTGGATCAGATTTACCCGCCGCAGAATCGCGGGCTGGCGCAGGCGATTATCGGGCAGGGCGCGCTGGTGAGTGAATATGCGCTTGGCGTCCGCCCCGACGCCAACAACTTCCCGCCGCGCAATCGCATTATCAGCGGGCTGAGCCGGGGCGTGATCATCGTCGAGGCTGGCGAACGCAGCGGCGCTCTGATCACGGCCAGGTTTGCGGCTGAACAGGGGCGTGAACTTTTTGCGGTGCCGGGCAGCATCCTGTCGCCGGGCAGCATTGGCTGCAACACGCTGATTCAGCAAGGCGCGACCCCGTTGCTCTCCGTCGATGACGTGCTGGAGCAACTGAACATGAATCGCATCGTCGAGCAGCACGCGGCGCGCCAGAGCGTACCTGCCGACCCGGCCGAGGCTGCGTTGCTGGCGCACTTGACCCACGAGCCGGTGCACGTCGACGAGCTGGTGCGCGCCACGGCGATGACGCCGGGACAGGTCAACAGCCTGCTGGCTTTGATGGAATTGAAGGGAATGGTGCGACAGGTGGGCGTGATGACCTACCTGCGCGCCTAGCGCGCAGGGGCGCAAGTAAGCCGCCGGTGGCGTGCTGCGTATTGCGTGGTATGTAACCAGACGCACCACGCACTACGCAACACGGAACACGCACCACGCAGCACGGAACACGCACCACGCAGCACGGAACACGCACCACGAGCACCATTCAGCGATCTGCACCCATGGGTGCTGGCAACATGCACAAATTGGCTGACACAAAGGAGTGACGCACATGTATGCAATTATTTTGGCCGGCGGCATTGGCACCCGGCTATGGCCGCGCAGTCGCGAAAACCGCCCCAAGCAATTCAGCGACATCACTGGCAGCGGCCTCACCATGATTCAGGAGACGGCGCAGCGGCTGGAAGGCGTGGTTTCCGGCGCCGAGCTCTATGTTGTGACTGGCGCCGCCTACGCAGAATTGACCGCCGCACAGTTGCCGCAAATGCCAGCCGACCACATTTTGCTGGAGCCGAGTGGTCGCAACACAGCGCCCGCCATCGGCCTGGCCTGTCTGCATCTGCGACGCCAGGACCCAGAGGCCGTGATGGCGATCCTGCCCGCCGACCACGTGATCTTGAACGCGGAACGCTTCCGCGCCGCGCTGCGCCGCGCCGGTGAGGTCGCCCAGAAGGGCTTTATCGTCACGCTGGGCATCGAGCCGACCTTTGCCCACACGGGCTATGGCTACATCAAACGCGGCGAACTGCTCTCCACCAGCGGAGACTTGCCGGCCTATCGCGTGGAGCGGTTCCTGGAGAAGCCCAAGCGCGCCGCGGCTGAGCAGTTTCTGGCGGACGGCGGCTACTACTGGAACGGCGGCATCTTTGTCAGCCGCGTCGACACGATGCTGAACGAGCTGGCGCGCCAGGCGCCCACACTCTACGCTGGCCTCGAACGCATCGACGCCGCGCTGGGCGCCCCCGACGCGCAGGAAGTGCTGGAGGCGGTTTGGCCCGACATGCCCAGCATCAGCATCGACTACGCTGTCATGGAGGGCGCACAGAAGGTCGCCGTGGTGCCGCTCAAGGCTGGCTGGAACGATGTCGGCAGTTGGGACGCGCTGGAGACGGTGCTTGAACAAGATGAGCAGGGCAACAGCATTGCGCGTGGCGAAGTTCTGCTCCTGGACAGCCGCCACAATATCGTTTACAGTGACAAGCGCCTGGTGGCGTTGGTCAACGTCAACAATCTGGTCGTCGTCGATACGGGGGACACGCTGTTGATCGGCGACAAGAACAACATGCAGCGCGTCAAAGAAGTCGTTGACAAACTACGCGCCCAAGGCCGCACCGAGTTGTTGTAACTGGGTTGTTGTAACTGGGTTGTTGTAACTGGGTTGTTGTAACTGGGTTGTTGTAACTGGAACCATCCGTACTGGCAGCGCATCATTCTGTGGGCGCCGCACTTCCAGGGTGACGCGCGGCCGCTGTAGCGAGAGGAGGAGTCGCCGATGTCTTACCAGTTCTCGCTGGATCGTCTCAAGCTGGATCGTCTCAAGCTGGATCGTCTCAAAACCGTGCAGATCAACCGCAAAGAAGCGCGCTGGATCATTGTGGGCGCAGTCGCTGGCCTGATCTTGGGGCTGCTGATTGGCTGGGTGTGGTGGCCGGTGGATTGGCAGGGCGGCGCCCCCAATACCTTGAGCCAGGAAGCCCAGATCGACTATGTCAGCACGGTTGCCGATGCGTTCGCTGCCTACGGTGCACCGGAAGCGTTGGCGTTGGCGCAGCAACGGCTGGCGGCATTTGGCGACGAACTGCCGGCGCTCTTCGACGCAGCGATCAGCGCATATAGCGAACGACCATCTGGCAGTCAGCAAGTCGCCAACCTTGCCGCGCTGGCGTCAGCGCTGGGCGTGACGGTGACGGCGCTGCCAGCCGCTGCGCCAGCAACCGTCGCCACCCCGGCAGCAGACGCCGCCACCGCAGACGCCGCCACCGCAGACGCAGGCGGCTGGAACTGGTTTGGCATGCTGCTTGGCGTCATCGTGCTGGGGATAGGCGGGTATTTGGGGTGGGTGCTTTTCGGGCGCCTGCGCACGGCGACGCGACCCGCACCCGCCAACGTGGCGTCAACGCTGGCTGCCGCCCCGCCGATCACACCTTACGGCGGCGCTGCACCGGAACGCACAACGCCGCCCGCCTATGCCGCTGCCCAGGCCGCCGCCACCAGGGTGACGCCTGTGCAGCCGCCAGCCACAGCGGCGGCGCCGCCTTTCGAGCCAGAGGACCCGGCTTCCCCACTCCCGCCGCCTGCGTCCCCATCCACACGCAGCAGCCAGGCGATTGCACCGTCGGTGGCCGTGCCGGCGTCCGCCGTGTCTATCGGCGAGCCGGACGTAGAGGTCAAGGCTGCGGTCACATCAGCGGAGTCGAGCGCCGCCACTGCGGTCGGGCAACGACCCGGCGCGGCGACGCTGGGGTGGGTGGCCGGCGCCACGCGCATCGAGCGCTACCCGGTGGTCGATCGCGTCACAACGCAGTTCGTCGCTGGCATGGAGAATTACCATTTTACGCGCAACATCACGGCGTCGGATGAGACCTATCTTGGCGAGTTTGGCGTTGGGGTCAGCGACCGCTTTGGGATGCTCGACAATGACCCGGAGCAGGTCGTGGCGATCGATGTCTATATCTTCGACAAATCTGATGAAAAGCACATGGTGACGGTCAACCGTGCGCTGTTGAGCGAGTACGCCGACACCCACTTGCGCAAACACTTTGAGCGCGAGAAGGACAAACTGGGGCCGATCGTGGCGCAACCCAAGACAACGGTGCAACTAGAGGCGCGCCAGTTTGTGTTGCTCTGCACGATCACCGACGTGCGCTACACGGACGAGGGCATCTTCTCCCGTCTTGACCTCGATCTGGAGTTGAAAAAGAAGGTGTGAGGTGGGCGCGCAGCGGCTGCTCAGGCGCGCTCTTCCATGTCGTAGAGGCGCCTGTGCTCCTGCACGGCGTAGCGATCGGTCATCCCCGCCAGGTAATCGCACACGACGCGCGGGAGTTCGTCACCGCCCGCCGCGACGCGCTGCTGCGTCTCTGGCGGCAACTGGCGCGGTTCGCCGACATAGGCGTCGAAGAGGCTGGTGAGGGTGCGCGCCGCCTTCACTGCCATGCGCACCACCCGATAGTGGCGATAGAAGTGCTGAAAGAGAAAACGTTTCAGTTCGCGGTTTTCCGCTTCGAGTGCAACTGAATAGCCAGCCAGGTTGGTGGGGTGCGCCCGCAGATCGGCCAGCGTGGCGATGCCGGCGTCGGCGATGTTCTGCGCGGTCGCCGTGATTACGTCACTTACTTCGATGCCCACCAGACGCCGGATGAAACGGTAGCGCACCTGATCCTCGCGCAGGTTAACATCGGAACTCAAGCCTAACGACGCCAGCGTGCGTTGCGCCACTGTCAATGTCTTGATCTGCTCAGCAGCAAGGATGCCACTGCGAAGGCCATCGTCGAGGTCGCTGGTGTTGTAGGCGATCTCGTCGGCCAGGTTGCTCAACTGACATTCGAGCGTGCCGCGCTCCTCCGGGTGGTAGTCGCGTGCATCCACAACATCGTAATCGGTGTCATGTTTGACCACGCCCTCCAACACTTCGTAGGAAAGGTTGAGGCCAGGGTGATCTGGATAACGATGCTCCAGTTCAGTCAAGATGCGATAGGTCTGGCGTTGGTGGTCAAAGCCGCCGTGCGCGCGCATCAGATGGTTGAGCGTCTCCTCGCCCACGTGACCAAATGGCGGGTGCCCCAGATCGTGCGCCAGGCAGATCGCCTCGGTCAAGTCTTCGTTGCAGCCAAGTGCGCGCGCCAGCGTCCGCCCAATTTGGGCGACTTCGATGCTGTGCGTGAGCCGGTTGCGATAGTGGTCGCCTTCAGAGTAAACGAAGACCTGCGTCTTGTATTCCAGACGGCGAAACGCTGTGGTGTGGATGATGCGGTCGCGGTCGCGCTGGTAGTCGAGCCGGTAGGGGTGGGGCGCCTCAGGATAGCGCCGTCCGCGCCCGGCGCTGTTGTGCATGGCGTAAGGCGCTAATGTCAGCCGTTCACGCTCTTCGAGCTGGCGCCGGGTGATAATCATCTTCACCTCCTACAGCAAAAGTTCGCCGCCATCCACCACCACCACGGAGCCGGTGGCGTATTCCGCCTCGATCAGGTAGCGCACGGCGCCGGCGACATCCTCCGGCTTGCCCCAGCGCTTCAGCAGCGTGAGTTGCGCCACCCGTTCGGCGTCTTCGGGGTGGTGGTTGTCGGGCGGCAACACCGGGCCCGGCGCGACGGCGTTGACGCGAATCGTCGGCGCCAGTTCGAGCGCCATCTGACGGGTGAGCGCCAGCATTCCCGCCTTGCCGACGGCGTGCGCCGTGAAGCGCTTCCAGGGGCGCCAGGCGGACAGGTCGATCACATTGACGATGGCGCCGCCGCCGCGCGCCTGCATCGACGGCGCCAGAGTGTTGCAGACATAGAACGTGCCGTCAATCGAGACGCGTGTGACGCGGCGCCAGGTCTCCAGGTCGTTGGTGGGGAAGTCAATCTGCCCGAAATCGCTGGCGTTGTTGACGATAATATCGACGCCGCCAAAGCGCGTGAGCACGGCGTCGGCCATGCGCTGCACATCGGCGAAGTCGCTAACGTTCGCTTGCACCGCAAGTGCGTCGACGCCCAGGCTGCGCGCCATCGTTGCCGTCGCATCCGCTGCGGCGGCAGAGGCGTTGTAATTGATGGCGACGTGGGCGCCAGCCGTCGCCAGCATGAGCGTGATCGCTCGTCCGACGCGCACAGCGCCTCCGGTGATCAACGCAACTTTGCCTTTGATTTCCATGCTGCCCGCTTTCCTTTCATCAGGGTGGTGGATTTGGCTGCATCATATCATAGCCCGCCGCGCGCCAAAACAAAAAGGGTGGCGGCGTGCGCCGTCACCCTGGAGTGCAGTCAGTATACGCGGACTTAAGCAGAGCAATGGTGCTCGTGTTGCGTGTTCGTTCCGTCTCATTACGCCACACGCAGCATACAACCAACAGCCGACTTGCGCCCACGTGACGTGAGCTGGGGGCGTTGCTGCTTACTTCTTGCCCTGCGCGCTGAGCGTGCGAGCGATGATATCTTCCTGCGCGGCGCGCTTCTGGTGCGACTGGTTGCGCTTCTGCTTCTTGCCCTTGCTCGTAGGCAACACGACGCCACTGCGCTCCTGCGCCTTGAGGAAGGCCAGTTGCATCGTCGTCAGGGCTTCGACGTCGGCAAAGCGGTCTTCGAATTCGGGTTCTTCTTCTGCTGGCGCTGACGCCGGGGCTTCTTCGGCCTGGCGGGGCGCGGGTTCGGGCTCGGGGCGGAGACCCTTCATGCTCACGTCGATGCGGTTGCGTCGGCGGGCGATCTCGATGATGCGCACCTCGACCGTGTCGCCTGGTTTCACCACGTCTTCTGGCTTGGCGACAAAGCCTTCGGCCATTTCGCGCACGTGGAGCAGCGCATCGCGCCCGACGCCAATGTCGATGAAAGCGCCGTAGGGGAGGATGCGTGTGACGGTGCCTTCCACTACTTCACCAACCTGTAGATCGCGGATCGTGCGCTTGCCCGGCTCGATCATCGTGAGACTGATGCGGTTGCGGTCGCGATCCAGCTTCTTGATCCAGAGGGTGACTTGCTGCCCTTCCTTGAGCAAGTCCGACACCTTGGCGACGCGCGTGGTCGACAGTTCGGAAATGTGCACCAGGCCATCTCGTCCGACGCCGATATCCACAAAGGCGCCAAACTCGGTGATGCGCTTGACCGTACCTTGCAGCGCCTGCCCGACGCTAAGAAGTTTGACGACTGGCCCACTGTCGCCGGTGGCATCAGCGGCTGGCGCAGGGGCAGTGGTTTCCATCGTTGTCGCAACGGGCTTCTGTTCCTGGGTTGGCGCGCTCACCTCTGGGGCCTGAACTAATTCTTGCTCGCTCATTTCCATGTCCTCCCGAACACTACCGGCGCAGCGTGCAACCGCGCCTCGATTCACACAATTTTCTTTTTATTGCATTCGAATCAGAAGATTCCTTTGATAATCCTGTCCAGTATAGCCGCGATGGGTGGGATTTGCCAAAGCACAAGGGGCAGGATTGCACAAATGTTGCCAGGACTGTCTGGTATAATGGGGAACCGAACCACCCGCACACAGCCTGTCCGCTGCGTGCGATGACACGCAGTCTTGCAGTCGAGAAATTTGCCAATAAAGGAGTCAATGTGGACGCTGTGTTGCAGGCGAAGCGCAATGAGTTAATGGCACGCTGGCAGGAGATCTATGATCTGACCGGGATTGCCGCGTTGCTGAATTGGGATCAGAGCACCTATATGCCGGTCGCCGGGGGTGCTGTGCGCGGGCGTCAGCTCGCCTTGCTCGAACGATTGGCGCATGAGCGTCGCACCGATCCGGCGATTGGCCGGCTGCTGGATGAATTGCAGCCTTACGCCGAGTCGCTGCCCCGCGATGCCGACGACGCCGCCCACCTGCGCGTGATGCGCAAAATTTACGAGCGCTCCACCCGCATCCCCGCTGCCTTTGCCGCTGAATTTGCCGAGCATACCGCCAACTCGTACATGGCGTGGGTGGCGGCGCGCCCGCAAAATGATTTCGCCGCGGTGCGCCCCTATCTGCAAAAGACATTGGAGATGAGCCAGCAGATGGCGGAGTTCTTCCCCGGCTATGCTCACATCGCCGACCCCTTGATCGACTTCGCCGACGAGGGCATGACGGTGGCGATGATCCGCCCGCTTTTCGAGGAACTGCGCCTGGCGCTGGCGCCACTGGTGGCGACCATCAGCCAACGCCCGCCTGTCGATGACAGCTTCCTGCGCCGCAATTACCCCAAAGCGCAGCAGATTGCATTTGGCGAGTCGGTCATCCGGGCTTTTGGCTATGATTTCTCACGCGGGCGCCAGGACGAGACCCATCACCCTTTCATGACCAAGTTCGCCCACGACGACGTCCGCATTACGACGCGTGTTGACGAGCACGACCTGGGCAGCGCCCTCTTCAGCACGATGCACGAAGCCGGCCACGCGCTCTACGAGCTGGGCATCGATCCGGCTTACGCCTCGACCGCGCTGGACACTGGCGCATCGGCGGGCGTGCACGAAAGCCAATCGCGTCTGTGGGAAAACATCGTTGGGCGCAGCCGGCGCTTTTGGGAACACTACTATCCTGCGCTGCAAGCTGCATTCCCCGCGCAACTGGCTGACGTCGATGTGGACGCGTTCCACCGCGCTGTCAACCGCGTGTCACCGTCATTGATCCGCACTGAAGCGGATGAAGTCACCTACAATCTGCATGTGATCATCCGCTTTGGTCTGGAGCTGGAACTGCTGGAAGGCAAGTTGAGCATCGACGACCTGCCGGAAGCCTGGCACGCGCGCTATCAGGAGAACCTGGGCGTGGCAGCGCCCGACGACCGCGATGGCGTGTTGCAGGATGTGCACTGGTTTGGCGGCCCGATTGGCGGCAGTTTCCAGGGCTACACCCTGGGCAACATCATGGCGTCGCAATTCTATGCGGCGGCGGTCGCTGCGCACCCGGCGATCGAGGACGAGATCGGCGCCGGGCGCTTCACCACGCTGCACACCTGGCTGCGCGACAATATCTATCGTCACGGCGCCAAATACACGGCGCAGGAGTTGCTGCTGCGCGTCACCGGTCAGCCGTTGACGCTGACTCCCTATCTCACCTATCTGCGCACCAAATACAACGCCATCTACGGCCTGCTGTAGGCGCTGTCAAGTCTTGCCGTGTTCGATCAGGAGGAAGCGACCATGACCTTTGCAGAAGTCGACCAACGCTATCTGGCGTTGAAACAGCAATTCGACGTCGGCAATCTCTCTGAAGAGGAGTTCGACGCGGCGTTGCGTGCGCTGATGATCCAGGATGATCTGGGGCGCTGGTGGGCGAAGGCGCGCGACAGCGGGCAGTGGCATTACTACGATGCCATGCTGGAGCGCTGGACGCCGGCAGCGCCGCCGCAGCCCACCGCATCGCCTACCATGCCGCCGCTGCCCCCAACTGAACAGGGTGAGCCACTGCCACGCTCCGCAGCCGATGCGTTCCAGCCGCAGAGCGTCCAACCGGCGCAGCGGTACGGTGACGCCGTTGCCTACAGTCAACCGGAGCTATCGACAGGGCTGAAGGTCGTCTTCTACATCGTGTCCTTCCTGGTGCCGATCGCGGGCATCGTGCTTTTCTTCCTCTATCGTAACAAGCCGACGCCGGAGGATCGCGCCGCAGCGCGGGTGTTCTTGATTCTAGGCGTCATCGCCTTCGTCTTCAGTTGCGTGTGCCCCCTTGCCTTCTCGGTGATGGTGGCGTTGTTTGGCGCCTAGGCGCTTTCTTGCAAAGGGTGAACAGCCGGCATGAAACGCATCGACATGCGTGCAGCGTGGAATCAGGCATCGCCCGACTATCAACGCCGCCACGCCCTCGCGACCGACAGCGCCCATTACGGCCCGTGGGCGCCGCTCGAAAATGAGCTACGCTTGTTGGGCGATGTGCGCGGGCGTCGCATCCTGGAAATCGGCTGCGGCGGTGGGCAGTGCAGCATCGCCTTTGCCAGACAAGGCGCCATCGTGGCCGGTGTCGACCTGAGCGATGTGCAACTCGACCATGCCCGCGCTCTGGCGGCGGCGGAAGGCGTCGCCGTCGAGTTCGTGCAGGGCGCCGCCGAAGACCTGCGCCATTTTGCTGACGGCGCGTGGGACATCGTCTTCAGCGTCTACACCTTCCAGTATGTCGCCGATATGCCGCGCTGCCTGGGCGAGTGTGCGCGTGTGCTGCGTCCAGAAGGGCGGCTTGTCTTCAGTCTGGATCACCCGTTCCGCGATTGCTTCTTCGACGCGACCGAGCGCGATCTGACCCTCTATCCGGCGCGCAGTTATTTCGACGCCAGCCCGATGACCTGGCCCTTTGCGGACAGCGGAGTGTGGATGCACTCCTACCACCACACGTTAGCGGCGTGGATCGAAATGCTCACGGCAGCGGGGTTTCGCCTGCTACGCCTGTTGGAGCCAGCGCCGCCGACGGAACTGCTCGACGCAATCTGGCCCTACGACGATCCCTTGTCGGCGCTGCGCCACATCCCGCCGACAGTGATCTTTGTGGCCGCACGCGCCGGGTGAGGCGCGTGCGTGCGCCTACTCTGCGGCCTCGTTTTCATCGGGGAGCAGCTCGTCATCCGGGGTGAAGGCCAGGTCCCAGGCGCGGTGTGTGACGCGGTGGTAGATGGTTTGCAACTGGGCGTAAGCTGCGCTGCCGTCGGCGGTGGCATTGATGGGCCCTAGTCGCCGCAGGAGCGCCAGTTCGACAGCAGGCTGCACCAGATGGTGGTGCACATCTTCCAGCACCCGGCGCCGCCCCCAAAAATCGGCGATGCGGGCGTCGAGCTGGGCGACAGCAGCGGCTTCGGCCTGCGCATTGTGCAGGGGCGGGGTGTAGAAAGCAGGTTCGGCGACTGGCTGATCTGGCAGCGGCGTGGATTGGGTCGCCAACACCTGCGCCTCGCGGTTGCGCTTCTCTTGCAGCGCCGCCAGCACCTGTTCACGGTCGCGCCCGCGCAGCCGCAGGAGCAGCCACGGGTCTTCGGTCACCATCTCGCCGAGCTGTATATAAGCAGCGATCAGCGGGCGACAGACGCCGTCGGCGGGCGTTGCTACACCTCCAGCCGGCGTGTAGAGCTGCTCCACGTCGGCGGCGGTTGCCGGCAACAGCCAGCTGCCGGCGGCAGTAAAGACCTGCTCGATCTCGGCGGGCATGTTGCCGGTCAGCAACTGGGCGACGAAGATCGCCTGGCTGCCCAGCGCGTCGATGATAGTTTCCCACTGTGCATCGCTCAGCGTCGGGAAGCGCACTTCGACCAGGGTGACGCCATTCTCGCGCTCGACGACCTGAGCCTGGAGCAGCCCTGGCTGCACTTCCAGCCGCTTGACGCGCAGACCGCGCAGCGCCGCCGGGTCGATCGTGACGCCAAGCTGCTGCATGAATTTCGCCCAGCGCTGCACCCACCATGCGCCGTTGACAGTGTTGTTCACCAGCGTATTGACTGCCATGCCCCCTCCCTACTCGTCCAACGTTTCGTGCCGCAGCATCAGAATCTCGCGCAGTTCGTCGGTGTTGAGTTCGGTGAGCCAGTTTTCGCCGCTGCCGACAATCGTCTCCGCCAGCGATTGTTTGCTTTCAAGGATGGCGTTGATGCGTTCCTCCAATGTGCCGGCGACGACGAATTTGTGCACTTGCACGTTGCGTCGCTGCCCGATGCGAAAGGCGCGGTCGGTGGCCTGGTTCTCGACTGCAGGGTTCCACCAGCGGTCGAAGTGAAAGACATGGTTGGCGCGCGTCAGGTTCAAGCCGGAGCCGCCCGCCCGCAGGCTCAGCACAAAGATCGGCGGGCCGTCCTCGCGCTGGAAGGCCTGCACCATCTGGTCGCGCTGCGGTGCAGGCGTGCCGCCGTGGAGAAAGAGCACGTCGGTCTGCAGGCGCTCAGCCAGATGCCGTTGCAGCAACGTTCCCATCTCTACGAACTGAGTGAAGATCAGCGCATGGTCGCCAACGGAAAGCGCCTCTTCCAGCATTTCGGTGAGACGCTCCAGCTTGCCGCTGCGCTGGCGCAATGGCCCCTCCTGCTTGAGATAGTGCGCCGGGTGGTTGCAGATCTGCTTGAGGCGTGTGAGCAGGCTCAACACCAGGCCGCGCCGCTGAATGCCATCCGCCCGATCCAGCGCAGCCAGCGCCTCGTGGACAGTGGTTTCGTAGAGCGCCGCCTGTTCCTGCGTCAGCGAACAGTAGACGACCATTTCGTTCTTTTCCGGCAGGTCCGAGATGATGGTCGGGTCGGACTTGAGGCGGCGCAGCAGGAAGGGTTGGACGAGCCGGCGCAGTTCGCGGGCGCGGTCGTCGTCGTTGTAACGCTCGATCGGGATCATGAACTGCTGGCGGAAGTGCTCATGATTGCCCAGATAGCCTGGATTGAGAAATTCGAGCACGCTCCACAATTCCGTCAAATGATTCTCCACCGGCGTGCCGGTCAGCGCCACACGGTTCTGCGCGACGATGCGGCGCACCGCCTGCGACTGTTTGGCGCCGGGATTCTTGATATTTTGCGCCTCGTCGAGGATCAGATCGCTCCAGGTGCACTGGCGCAGCAATTCGATGTCGCGGCGCGCAGTGCCGTAACTGGTGATCACCAGATCGCTGGCGGCCACCGTCGCCAGGAAGTCATCGCCCGCCAGCCGTCCGCCGCCGTGGTGCACCAGGATGCGCAGACCCGGCGCGAAGCGTTCCACTTCGCGCCGCCAGTTGGCGACGACGCTGGTCGGGCAGATCAACAGCGCGGGCAAAATGCGCACCGGCGCAGCGTCTGCATCCGCGGCAACCGCACGGCGCTCGTGTAGGAGCATTGCGATGGCCTGAACGGTTTTGCCCAGCCCCATATCGTCCGCCAGACAGGCGCCCAGTCCCAACCGGCGCAGATAAGCCAGCCAGCCGACGCCGCGCCGCTGATAAGGGCGCAGTTCGCCCACGAAGCCGGGCGGCTCTGGCAGCTCTGCCACCTGCTTCTGTGTGCGCAGATGTTCCAACACCTGGCGCAGCCAGCCATCAACATCGACTGCTTCCAGCGGCAGCGCCGCTTCAGGCGCACTCTCTGCGGACAAATCGAACGCGTCGCTGCCCTGGGCTGGCTCTGGCTTGATGACACGGTCGCCAAATTGCTCCAGGTAGGCTTGCGCCATGCGGATCGACTGCAACAACGACATCTCGCCAGCAGCCTGGCGTTCCGCCAGAAAGCGTTTGGCGGCGCGCACCTGCTGCGGGTCGAGTTCGATCCAGCGGTCGCGCAGCTTGAGCAGCGGCGTGTTGTGCGCGGTCAGCGCCTCGAAATCGGCCTGACTGACGCGCTCGTTGCCGAGCGTCAGCTCCCAGGAGAAGCGCACCGGCAGGCGCCTTGCACCCGGCAGATCGGCGCCGCTCTCATCGTCGCTGCGCCACAGGGCGTCTGCTTCCGCCGCCATCCGCAGCCGCAGACCCAGCCGCATGCGCTGGCGCAGGTTCCACCATTCCGGGAGCAGGACGCCGAAACCGTTGTTTTCGAGGAGCGGCGCCGCCTCGCGCAGAAATTGATGCGCCTCGGCAGGGGTCAGGATTGCCAGATCGGGGCGCGCTGTGCGCAGGCTGCGCTCGATGGGTGCAAAGAGACGGCTGGCCGCGCCCAACCCGGCCAGCAGCCGCTCCTGCGGGCGGTCGACGCGACGATTGCCGAAGCGTAGTTGGCTGCTGTGCGCCGCCCACACCTGTTCCGCAGGGATCAGCAACCGCAGATCGTCGCGCGCTTGCAGGTAGTAGCGCAACGTCCAGTGGAGTTGCGCGGGCGGCGCCTCGGCGTTGGCGGCGCCCAGCGCGCCGGTCATGCCTGCGGATTGCGCCGTTTGCTCCGGTTCGACCAGCTCGAAGGTGATGCGGAAGTTGGCGTCGCTGGAGATGTGCAACTGGTCGATCCACGCCTGCCATTCCTGCACGAAGTGGAAGGCGGGCTGTGGCGGCAGCGGCAGAAATGGCTCCGGCGCCCGCAATTGGTTGACCCATTGCAGCGCCGGCGTGACGGCGGCGTGCGCGTCGCCATTGCCCCAGGTGCGGATGGCGGCATCGACCACCGTTGCCACGAAATGCTCAGTCAGGTCGTAGGGCGATGGCGCCGCAGTGGTCTGTTCGAGATTGTAGGCGCGGCAGACGGGCGGCATCGTTGCAATCAGCGCCTCGAAGCGACGGCGCAGCCGGTCGTCGAGCAGAGCCGGACGCCAGATCGCGTAAAGCCCGGTGGCGCCATTGCGCCGCAGCGCCGGGACATAGTGCTGACCGATGAGCATTTCCAGCGCAAACTTGGCGGCGTTGCTCCAGTAGAGCGTGTCGTTGCCCAGGCGCAGCCGATGTGCGGCCCCGCCCCCCGGCGGCGTTGGGTGCTGGCGGCGTGTGCGCGTCAGGAATTTGAGCGCATCGAGCGCACCCAGCGTCAACCCGGTGACCTGCCACATGGCGAGCTGCACCAGGTCGTGCCGCGCCGGTTCCTTATCGGCGGTGTGCAGAACGCTGCGGCGCGCCAGCGGCACGCCCTCGTGGCTGGGCAGCCAGACGGTGGCAGTGGCGGGCTGCATCGACTGGACAGGCAGTTGCGGCAGCTCTTCCGCGATGAACGTGCGCAGTTGGTTGATCGCCAACTGGCCGGGGTGAGAGGGCGTTTTGGGCTGGCGTTGGCGTCCGTTCAGGCTGCTGTTCAGCAGGGTGACAGCGGGCGCTTCGCTGCGCGCAGGCGCTGGAAATTCGAGTGATTCCGCCCAAAAAAAGAGCGTTCCGTCAAAAAATGGCTCGTCATCTGGGAGCCAGGCAGCATGCAAGGTCAAAGGCATAACGAATATTGTACCGCGCGGCGCAAAGTGAAATCAAATCATGGAACGCGCGTTCGGCAAGAACATCTCGCATCGACAGAGGATTCGCGCATCGTCCTTACTTGCGCACAGTCATCACCACAGCGCCGGCGAGGACGAGCGCAAGGGCGGCGACGAGCCAGAGCAGGGCGCCGGTGTTGTTGAGCGGGCGGTCGTCGGGCGCGACCCGCAGCGGCGAGACTTGCAGCACGGCGCTCGACAAATCCTGCGTAGGGGTGGGCGTGGGTGTGAGCGTCGGTGTGGCGGTGGCGGTCAGGGTGGCTGTCGGCGTGGACAGCGGCGGGTTCAGCGGCGAGTCGAATGGGAAGATCGGCGTCCCGTTGCCGGGCGCTTGCGCCAGCAGCGCGGTCGGCGCCGCCAGCAGCAAGACCAGCACGATCAACCCGCACGCCGCCTTTACGCTGGCAGCCGTGGGACGTGAATTACTCATGCGCACTCATGATTGGATGGTGGGCGCAGCGGCGGCGACCGTGGGCGCGTTCGGCTCCGCTTGCGTGATCGGGATCATCTGTCGCCCGGCTGCATCTTTGCCGCGGCTTTGTTGCGCGCGGGAGGCCAGCAAGTCGAACTGGTGCGTAAAGCGATCCATGATGATCTGCGGCTCCTTCACCAGGTTGTCATCGACGATCAGGCCAAGCATCACCGTGCCGTTGTAGCTGATGATGCTGATGCCCATGCTGATTTCACCCGATTGCGGCACCCAGAACATCAAGCGGCGCAGCGGCAGCCCGGCGAAATAGATCTGTTGGCGCGGGCCAGGCACATTGGTCAGCACGGCGGAGGCTTTGGTGGAGAACCAGGTGGTTGCCTGTCTGGCAATATCCAGCGGCAGGTTGCCGATGAGACCCAGAATCTGGTAGACCAGGAACGGCTCCGGCGACTGTTTCAGCACATCCATGGCGTGTTTGGTCGCCTTCAGTCGCGCCACCGGGTCGTCCAGACTGATCGCCAGCGGCAGGTAGACGAGGGCAAACTGATTGCCGAGCTCACCCGCCCGGTCGAGTGGGCGCAGATTGACGGGCACCATGGCGTTGATGTTGCCAGCGTTGGGGTCATCATGGACGTGAAGCATGTAGTCGCGCAGGGCGCCAGCCACCGCCGCCACCAGCACGTCGTTGATTGTGGCGTCGAAGGCGTGGCCGATCTCCTTGATCTTCGTCAGGTCGAGCGGCTGCGACCAGACCACGCGTTTGATGGCGCTCAACTCGCCCTTGAAGACGGTTGGGCGGTCGGGCGGCAGCAGCAGCAGCTTGGCAAGGATGGCGGCGCTTGCCGCAGAGACGAGACCGAGCGATTTGGCGACCACCACCGGATGGTTGGGGTCTTCGAGCGTGAGCAGCGTCTGGCTCACCAGCGTCTTGCCGAGATCGACCGAGGTGTGCGCCAGCCCGCGTGCGCCGTGCAGGGCGGCGCCGAGCAGCCCGCGGCGCCGGCGTGCTGGCGCCGCGCTGGGGTTGGTCAGCAGCCGCAGAGAACCCTCGCGATCTTCAGAAGTCATGTCGAGCAGGACGCGGATCAGCGCGATGCCGTCGCCAATGCAGTGATGGATGCGGCCAAAGAGCGCAGAGCCGCCTTCGACATCCTCCACCAGAAAGAAGCGCCACAGTGGCTTGCGCCGATCCAGCGGCTCGTTGATGATGCTGCTGACCAACGTCTGCAAACCTTCCTGCGTGCGCGGTTCCGGCAATGCGACGCGGCGCACGTGTGCGCGCAGGTCGAAGTGCGGGTCTTGCTCCCAGTAGAGACGACCATCCGCGCCGGTGACCACGCGCTGGCGAAAACGTTCGTAGCGCTCAATAAAGCGGTTTTCTAGAATCTGGGTGAACAACTCGAAATCGACTTTGCCGTCGAACCACATCAACCCGTTGATGATCATCAGGTTGGTGGCGCTGTCCATCTCGAACCAGGCTTTGTCCACGCTGGACATTGGCGTGCGCTTTGTTTTTCCCGACATGCGGCGGCTCCCTTTGCGGCTCCCTTTACAGATCGGGCGTCATGATGCGTCGGCGCCCAAAACGATGAAAATTGCGAGTAAGCATCGCCCTTCGCCCGCTACTCCCATCAGTGCTGGAGTATACTCGATGTAGGCAGAAGTTGCCAACGCCCCCGCACAAATTGACCGCGTGTCGTGGGGCGGCTACAATGAGCGGTCGATTGCCCGTGTGGGCATTGCCAACGTCGAGCGAGTGAGTGGAACAGGAATCAAGATATGCTGAAAACCCATACCTGCGGTGCATTGAATCTGGAGCATGTCGGCAGCACTGTGACGCTGGCCGGGTGGGTCAACCGCCGGCGCGACCACGGGGGGCTGATCTTCATTGACCTGCGCGATCGGTTTGGCATCACCCAGGTGACGGTTGACTCCGACCAGACGGCGGCGCACGACGTGGCTGACCAGGTGCGCAATGAGTACGTCATTCAGGTGGTCGGTAAAGTGGCGGCGCGGCCGGCAGGCTTGCGTAATCCAAATCTGAGCACGGGCGACATCGAGGTGCTGGCCGAATCTGTGACCATCCTCAACACGGCCAAGACGCCGCCTTTCTTGATTTTCGGCGGCGCCGACGAAGTGGATGAGACGTTGCGCCTCAAGTATCGCTATCTCGATATCCGCCGCCCGCGCATGGCGCAGAACCTGGTGCTGCGCCATCAGATCGTGCGCTTCATTCGCGAGTACTTTTCGGCGCGCGACTTCGTGGAGATCGAGACGCCCATCTTGCTCAAGAGCACGCCGGAAGGCGCCCGCGACTTCGTGGTGCCCAGCCGTCTGCACCCCGGCGAATTCTACGCCCTGCCACAGAGCCCACAGCAGCTCAAGCAATTGCTGATGGTGGCCGGCATGGAGCGCTATTTCCAGATCGCGCGCTGCTTCCGCGATGAAGACCTGCGCGCCGACCGCCAACTGGAGTTCACTCAGCTCGACCTGGAGATGAGTTTTGTGGACGCCGCCGATGTCCGCGCCATGATCGAGCCGCTGCTGGTCGAACTCAGCCAGGCAATGCTGCCGCACAAGCGCATCCAAACCCTGCCCTTCCCGGTGATCACATACGCCGACGCGGTGGAGTATTACGGCATCGATCGCCCGGACCTGCGCTTTGGTCAACGTCTCTTCAACCTGACTGACCTGGGCGCGGCCAGTGAGTTTGGCGTCTTCAAGAACGCTGCGACAGGTGGCGCCATCAAGGGCGTCGTCTATCCCGGCGGCAACGCACTTTCGCGGCGGGAGATCGATGAGTTGACGGATTTCGTCAAACACTACGACGCCAGGGGGCTGGTCTGGATCGGCGTGGCGGGTGAGCCGGACGCAACGGGGCACTACCCGGCGGAGAGCCTGCGCAGTCAGGTGACAAAGTTCCTGACGCCTGCTGAGATTCAGACGATCCTGGCGCGCAGCGAAGCCAAAACTGGCGACCTGATCCTGATCGTGGCGGACAAGCCGGCGGTGGTGAACCAGGCGCTTGCCAACCTGCGGCTGGAGATCGGGCGTCGCGCCAGGCTGATCGATCCCAACCTGCTGGCTTACTGCTGGGTCATCGATTTCCCGCTGCTGGAATACAATGAGGACGAAAATCGCTGGCAGGCCGTGCATCATCCCTTCACCAGCGCGCGTGATGAAGACTGGGAACGGCTGGAGAGCGACCCTGGCAGCGTGCTCGCCAAAGCCTACGATGTGGTGCTCAACGGCTGGGAGATCGGCGGCGGCAGCATCCGCATCCACCGCAGCGATCTGCAAGATCGTCTCTTCACCCGCCTGGGGATGACGCCAGAGCAGACGCAGGCGCAGTTTGGTCATTTGTTGGAGGCGTTCCAGTATGGCGCGCCGCCGCACGGTGGCATCGCCCTGGGCATTGATCGGTTGGTGGCGCTCTTTGCCGAGACAGCCAGCATCCGCGACGTGATCGCCTTCCCGAAGACCGCGGCAGGCACCGACCTCATGCTTGACTCGCCTTGCCCAATCACCGAAGCCCAGCTGGCTGAGCTTTCGATTGCGGTGCGACCGGCGAAGAAATAGTCGCTGCAATTGGCGTTGCGCCCGGCATGGGCGCCCAGTGCACGTTGGGCTTAAGCAGGCCGCTGCGTGTTGCGTGTTGCGTGTTGCGTGTTGCGCCTCAGTACGCAACACGTGACACGCAACACGCCCCGCAGCCGCTTATTTGCGCTCGCTGCTCAGTCGCACCGTCGCCCCGATAAATATACATAATTTGTCGCACGCACCAATGTTGTGCTACAATCCCCATGCTATGAGAATGGCGTCTCCTCACCAGACGCCGGGCGCCTGGCCCGTCTATGGTCACACGTGGGCATATGAATATCTCCAACGCGCGTTGCAACCGGGCAGGGATGGGGAGCGCGGCGTGCGGCTCAGTCATGCGTACCTGTTTCTGGGTCCGCCGCAGGTGGGCAAGACAACCTTTGCGCGGGCGTTTGCTACGGCGCTGCTCTGTTCTTCACCGGCGGCGCCGTGCCATACATGTCGGCACTGCCAACTGATGGCGCACAACACGCACCCCGATTTCCGCCTCTTGCAACCCACGATCAAGGCCGATAAGGAATTCGTCGTCGATCGGCAGAAGGGGGAGCTGCGGGTGGAGATGGCCGAGCAGTTGATCCGCGACGCGGCGTTGCGTCCAATGGAGGCGGCGCGCAAGGTCTTTCTGATCCAGGACATGCACCTGGCTAACCTGGGCTTCGCCAATAAGCTACTGAAGACGCTGGAGGAGCCGCCGCCTCACGTGATCTTGCTGGTGACCGCCCACCACCGCGCTGAGGTGTTGCCCACCATCGTGAGCCGCTGCCAGGTAATCGAATTGCGACCGCTGGATCAGAGCGTGGTGCGGATGGCGTTGCAACAAGGCTGGCAGGCGGCGCCAGACGAGGCGGAACTGCTGGCGCGCCTGGCGGCGGGGCGGCTGGGCTGGGCGGTCGATCAACTGCGCCACCCGGAGCGCCGCGCCGAACGTGACCAACATCTGGCAGCATTGTGGCGCATGATGGCTGCCGACCGCCTGGAACGGCTGCGCTTTGCCGGCGAGCTGGCCAGCCAACGCGATAGCCAGCAACTGTTTGGTCTGCTCGAAGTCTGGACAAGTTGGTGGCGTGATGTGCTGCTGACGCAAGCGGGCGCCAGCGAGGCGTGCAGCAATGTCGATGCGCGGCCGCGCATCGAAGATCACGCCCGTCAACTGGAAACACGCACTGTGCAGCATTATGTGGCGACGCTCAAACGCATCGAAGGCTACTTGCGCCACACGGTCAACGTGCGCCTGGCGCTCGACGTGCTGTTGTTGAGGTTGCCAGCGGTGCGCTGAGTGAACGGGAGGCGCAGCGCCTCCTCTGCTGCGAAACAAGCGAGGGCAACTCCCCGGTTGCAGCTTGTCTACATAGATTTGACCGGCGACGGTGCGCCTGGCGCCGGTCGTGTAAGGAGACGTGTGAAATGCCAATTGTAGTGGGAGTGCAGTTCAAGCCTGTGACCAAAGTGTACCACTTCGACCCGGACGGCCAGCTCGATCTTGGCCCCCAGGATTTTGTGGTCGTGGACACAGCGCGTGGGCCGGAGGTGGCGCAGATCGTCCAGTCACCCCATCTGATCGGCGCCGACGAAGTGGTGGGCGAGATGAAGAAAGTGCTGCGGCGGGCGTCGGCCTGGGACCTGGTGCAGCGCGACCAGTGGTTGCACAAGGAGCAAGAAGCGCTGGCGATCTGCAAAGTCAAAGCCAAAGAGCACAAGCTCAACATCAAGCTGGTGCGCTGTGAATACAGTTTCGATGGCGGGCGACTGCTCATCTACTTCGCGTCGGAGGATCGCGTTGATTTTCGCGCCCTGGTGCGCGACCTGGCGCGGGTCTTTCGCACGCGCATCGAGATGCGTCAGATCGGTGTGCGCGACGAAGCCAAGCTGCTCGATGGCGTCGGCAAATGCGGCCGGCAGTTGTGTTGCACCAGTTGGTTGCGGGAGTTCACCCCGGTCAGCATTCGCATGGCGAAAAGCCAGCAGTTGCCGCTAAATCCAGACGAAATCAGCGGCGTTTGTGGGCGTCTACTGTGTTGCCTTTCCTACGAGGACGAACTGTACCGGGAGCAAAACAAGAAGATGCCTAAACTCGGCGCCGAGGTGGTCACGCCACATGGCGCTGGGCGCGTGCGCCACATTCACCCCCTCAAAGAGTCCGTCACTGTGATGCTGGAAAACCATGCGTTGGTCGAGGTCTCAGTGGCGGAGTTGATCAGCACGAAGGCGGCCAGCGGCCACAGTTGTAGCACCTGTGGCGGCTGCACGACCAAGCGTCGCGCCAGCGCCGAGGAAGACAACGCCCGCATCCGCGCCGAGAACGCCCGCCGCAAAGCCAGGAAAGGCGGCGACGCCGCCGAGGAGAGTAACCCGACCGAAGCGCCAGCGCCTGCGAGTCAGCGCGACAGCGAAGAGTCAGCGGCGCGGCGCAAACGCAAACGTCGCCGTCCTCGCAGCCGCAACGAAAGAGAAAGCTGAGAGACTATTTGAAGAGTCACCTGGTTTGACGCAGAGGCGCAGAGATGCAGAGAAACGCAGAGAAAGCACCTTGGAAACTGCACTGTTGTCCCTCTGCGAACCTCTGCGTCCCCGCGGCTCTGCGTCAAAAGCGACCTTACCAAACAGCCTCTGAGTTGCTCTCGCCGGAAGCCAGGCAGATTGAACCTGCGTGGTGAATGTAACGTGGTGCGTGGTGCGTGTTTCGTGGTGCGTAATGAGTGGCGAGACGGAACACGCACCACGCAACACGCACCACTTTACAACTAAAAGCCCGCCGCTACGGAGTGCTTGCCGTTGGTCGGCTCGACCAGCGTCGCCGGGCGGCGGAACACGGCGAAGCGCACGGCTGTCCGCTCGTTGCCCTCGATGTCCACCTCGGTGAAGCTGGGCGACAACACCAGATCGATGCCGTCCTGCTCCAGATAGCCACGCGCAATGGTGGCGGCCTTGACTGCCTGATTGATAGCGCTGGCGCCGATTGCCTGGATTTCGGCGTAGCCATGCTCGCGCATGACCCCCGCAATAGCTCCTGCCACTGCCGTTGAACGAGATTGTGCAGAGACCTTGATGAGTTCTGCCATGCTGTCTAGCCTCCCCTGGGTCGATGATCCGCTATGTTTGAGCTATAGTGTGGAATCTGACGGCGTCACCGCCTTCTCAGCAACGAAGACGCAGCAACCCAGAGAAAGTTACGCACAATGTATGTAGTTTGCGTGAAATGGGGCGAGGGGCGAGTTGCGAGGGGCGACGCCAGCAACCGCTGATTTCATTGATTGCGGCGTCGCCAGGCAACAGGAGACGTCAGTGCTCATGCCCTGTCGGCACAACGAGCAATAAAAATAGCGGGCAGGCGTTGCCCCTTGCACCTATTTTCAGGATAGTGTCCATGCCCCAGCGGGGCACAATCAACAATGAAAATAGAACCGCAGATTTCACAGATTCGAATCAGCGTCAATCCGCCCAATCCGCGTCATCCGCGTTCTATTTTCAAGTCAGGCGGCGACGGGGCACGGGCGCCGCGCGCCGCCTGACGTAAGGTTGGCTACTTGGCGTACTCGACGGCGCGCGTTTCGCGCACGACGGTGACGCGAATCTGGCCGGGGTACTGCAGGTTGTCTTCGATTTTCTTGGCGATGTCGCGGCTGAGTTGGATCGCCGCCAGGTCGTCTACATCCTCCGGGCGCACCAGCACGCGAATTTCGCGCCCGGCCTGGATCGCATAGGTCTGGCTGACGCCCTTGAAACTGTTGCCGATCTCTTCCAACTCGGTGACGCGCTTGATGTAAGTCTCCAGCGATTCGCGACGGGCGCCGGGGCGAGCGCCGGAGATGGCGTCAGCAGCAGCCACGATGACGGCTTCAATGGATTCTGGCTCCACTTCGCCATGATGGGAGGCAATGGCGTTGACCACGACATCGGGCACGTTGTAGCGTTTGGCAATCTCGGCCCCAACAATGGCGTGCGGTCCGTCGATCTCGTGTGTGACTGCTTTGCCCAGATCGTGCAGCAGACCGCCCATGCGGGCGACTTTGACGTTGGCGTGCAACTCCGCCGCGATCAGGCCGGCCAGTTTGGCGGTTTCGACGACGTGGGCGAGCTGGTTCTGCCCGTAGCTGGTGCGGAACTTGAGCCGCCCCAAGACCTTTTGCACTTCCCGGTGCAGGCCGGAGACGCCTGCTTCAAGCATCGCCTGCTCACCAGCCTCGATGACGATGCGGTCGATCTCCTGTTGCGCCTTTTCCACTTCCTTTTCGATGCGCGCCGGGTGAATGCGCCCATCGGCCACCAGCTTGCTCAACGCCATGCGCGCCACTTCGCGGCGGATGGGGTCGAAGCTGCTGATGATGATGGCTTCAGGCGTGTCGTCCACCACCAGGTCGACGCCCAACGCCTGCTCGATGGCGCGGATGTTGCGCCCCTGGCGGCCGATGATGCGACCCTTCATCTCGTCGGAGGGGAGATCCACGCTGCTGACGGCGAACTCGCTGACGTGGTCGCTGGCGACGCGCTCGATCGCCATGGTGAGAATCTCGCGCGCCCGGCGGTCGGCCTCTTCGGCGGTCTGCGCCTCGACTTCACGGATCTTGCGCGCCATCTCCTGGCGCGTCTGCTGTTCTACGCGTTCGAGTAACACTTTCTGCGCCTCTTCGGGCGTCATGGCGGCCACGCGTTGCAACTCGGCCATCCACTCGGCTTCGGCGCTGTCCAGCTTTGCTTCGCGCTCGTTGCAGCGAGCTTCCCGTTGATTTAACTTGCGCTCGCGGTTTTCGATCTGCTGCAAGCGCCGTTCGGCCGTGTCGAGGCGATTCTGTAGCCGCTCCTCGATCTTCTCGAGTTCGGTGCGTCGGCGGGCAGCTTCAGCGTCCATCTCCTTGCGTCGCTGCACCTCCTCTTCCTTGATCGCCAACTGCGCCTGTTTGGCTTGCGCTTCGGCTTCGGCAAGGATGCGCGCCGCTTGCTCCTCGGCGCCTTGCCGCACTGCATCCTGACGGATTTTTTCAGCGTTGATGCCAGCTTCACGCCCGCGGGTGTAGGCCAGATAACCGGCTACGCCGGCGCCAATCAGGGTGAAGAGGATCACCAGCGCAGCCGTTAAAAGGGCGTTTTCCATAGGGTGATAACCTCGTCGTCGTACTGTTTCGTTACCTGCGAATGGTTGAACCGGCAGCGTGTGACACGCGCTGCACAGCCTCAGCGCGGCTGCACGGCCACACTGCGCCAGCGTTGTAAACAAAAATGCGCCGCAGCCAATCGCTACAGCGCAACGGTGCAGAACCACGCTCGCGCCCCGGCTTTGCGCCCTGGCTGGCGGTTTTCTGCGTATGAAACGTGTGTGTCCTACAGGGCGCAAGGCGCACCGTTCGACAAGGCGGTGCGTGCGGCAGCGCTGTCTTGTCGCGCAACGGGCTACCCGCCGCCTGTGCTGCTGACCTTCTCGCCCGGCGCCGGCAGGCCAGCCTTTGCCCGGATCAGGGCGTCGATTTCCGCGGCAACGGCGGGGTTCTGGCGTAAATACTCTTTGCTGCTCTCGCGTCCCTGCCCGATCAATTCCTCGTTGTAGCGATAGAATGCGCCGCGCTTGGTCAAGATGTCGTACGTTACCCCTAGATCGAGCAGATCGCCCACCGTGCTGATGCCTTCGTTGTACATGATGTCGAACTCGGCGGTGCGGAAGGGAGGCGCCACTTTGTTTTTCTTCACCGTGACGCGCGTGCGGTTGCCCACCACCTCATCGCCTTGCTTGATGCTTTCGATGCGCCGCACATCGAGGCGCACGCTGGCGTAGAACTTGAGCGCCATGCCGCCCGTCGTCG
>Ga0272446_1001079_pt1 | contig 40768 bp, 29 predicted proteins | sample YNPCB0061_FD_194587 | JGI IMG/M metagenome (GOLD analysis project Ga0272446, IMG submission 194587) | Hot spring microbial mat communities from Yellowstone National Park, WY, United States - YNP-CB-006-1 | ecosystem: Environmental > Aquatic > Thermal springs > Hot (42-90C) > Sediment | place...
TATCGGCGATTGAGCAAAGATTATGAGGTGTACACCGAGACCAGCGAAGCCATGATTTACGGCGCACTCATTCGTCTCATGTTACGGCGAAAAGCTGCTTAAGGTTTACTTTAGAAACTAGCTCTTAAACGACTACTCGGATCAGAAAGAAAATCACTGATGAAGTATCCCCCAAAGCACGCACAAGCTGCTGAATACTTTAGGCGTTGATAATAAGCAGGGTAATGTCTTCGGCCTGTTTGAATCCATTGTAAGTAATCAGATGGGTTGAACGGAGGTTGAACAAATGCATCTGTTGATCGGTTAACTGGCAAGATAGATGATATCTGAGGTAAAAAGTAATCATTCGCTGCAACTCTTACAGAATGAGGAAATTGGTTATTGAGTCGGTAATTGACTAAAAGTTCTATTGTTCTATCAGAGAAGTTTGGAATGTTTTGTGTCGCTTCTATAATCCTGTTTGATAAGCCAAAATACCAGGGATGGAAGTTTGATGGGTAAGAATGTTTGAGTGTATAGTGCGATTTCAAAACAAAATCGAAATTACGAGCTTCTGAATCCCAAGCGTATGTACGATTTCCATCATCTGAGTCGATGTAAACAGTGATGTACTTTCTGCCTTGACTAAATAACTCTTTTGGAAATTTATTTCGTCTCATCCATATACCATTGAAGACTAAAATCGAACAATCTTCAGGCTTTATATCAGGATCTTGATTAAAGAGAAACGAGTTTTCTTGACCGAATAACCACCAGGAGTTTGCACTTGCATGTATCGATACGCCCATGGACTGCAACCCCTCTGCAAGACAGACTAGATCATGCTGATAGGGGAGATTTTCTGGAGCGTTAGGGGGAATACAATAAAAGAAAACACTAAGAGCACGATTAGAATTAGAAGATAATGTTATATCGCTTTCTATATTTTTTGTCAGATAAAGATTAGACATAGAACCTCTTCCGACTCCTTAAGGTGAAGGCTATAGATCTTTCTAAAACAGCTTCAATACCATCAATCGTTTGTTGTAATGAGAAGTTATGGATCACGTGCTGACGGCAGCGATGAGATAGCATTGGGTCAGTGTCGCGCCAGTTAATTACCTCTTTAAGCTTGGTGTGAAGGTCTACCTCGTCTCCAGGGGTAAACAGCCAATTGCTAAATTCACCCGTTAAAATTTCTGGAATCCCACCACTGCGACTACCCAGCGCAGGCGTACCACACGCCATCGATTCGATCAAAACACGCCCAAACGCTTCTAGCCAGAGGCTCGGTAACACAACTACGTCGCTTATTTGATAGAGCGATCGCGGGTTAGAAATGTGTCCTAAAAATTTAACGCTGTTGCTAACACCCAGGTTCTCAGCTAAGGCTTCTAACTGAGAGCGATAAGTATCTCCAGAAAATAAGGGTTTACCTGCTATCAGCAGTTGGGCTGGAATCGATGCTTGACGAAGCAATGCAAAAGCCCGAATCAGCGTTTCAATGCCTTTTTCGGTTTCTAAACGACCCACGTAGGAAATGACTCGTTCTTGCGGTGTAATCTCCCAGGCTGTTCTCAGGCTCACCACATCATCAGAAATTGCAAAACGATCTGGCTCAATGCCGTTGTAGACGATTGAGATTTTTTCTGGAGGAATGTGGAGGCGATCGCACCAATCAGTTTTCACGGCTTCAGAAATTGCAATGTAGTGATGAATTTCTGAAAGAGTCAGAGATTGTTTGAGACGCTTCAGGTGACTATCTTCGGTGGAAGCATGGAGGCGGAGATGACAAACGAATGGAACTCTACAAATCTGAGCAAGGACACGTCCAAAGAAAAAATTGTTGTACTGATTGCTGTAAACAATATCTGTTGTCACGCTTGCAGCTTGACGAATATCTGCGAGAAACTGAGGATTTAGTTTATAGCTTTTAACTTTAATCAAGTCAGAACAAAACTGCTGGTAGTTTTCTAACTGGTCGCCTGCTTCTTCATAAATGAGACAAATACTATGCCCACGTTCAGCTAAAGCACGGCATACATCTAGAAGGCTATGTTCTAGACCTCCTCGTTTAGAAGATAAGTAGCTGGAAAGGGCGATTATGTTCATTATTTAGATAAGTATCCTGTGTCTTATTTCTAATTTCAAGTTGTATATACACGCATTTCATTAAACTCAATCAGATATTTCTTCATACAAACTCATAGTATTTTTAGCTATATTTTCCCAATCAAGCCTTTGAAGCGGTGCTTGATCATCTCGATAAGTATTAAGAAGCCAATCTATACAATTGCAAATAGTAGAACTATTAAACTCTCCTGTATAAGTGTAAACCCAGTTGTCACCAACTATATTTTGCAATTCTGCCATTGCACCTTGGTTTGGCACACAGATAGGTGTGTCAAAAGATAGAGAAAGTAGTGCAGTTCCAGAATTTAGAATTTCTTGATAAGGTAAAACTACTAAATCTGCTGCTTTAAAGAATATCTGTAAATCATCATCTTGAATAAAATCCAGAAATGAATTGATACGTCGATCTGAACTACATGCTTCTTGAATACTTGTTTCTAATTCGTTTGAGTTAGGCAACCCAGCAATCAGCAGTCTTAAGTTGATATTATCAACTTCCTTAAACGCGGTAACAAGTTGGAAAATATTTTTATAAGGTCTTATTTGACCTAAAAATAACAATACTATCTGATCATTTTCTATAGATAAGCGCTTTCTCGCTTCATCATTAGATTCAAAATTTGGATATACTCCTCTATAATGACCATGAAATGTGACTTTAATTGGCTTATTATTCAGTCTAGGATATTCTTTTTTTACCAATTCTACAGATGTTTCACTTAAAGTTATAACTCCATCCACTGATAGAGAAAACCATTTGAAGTAAAGCTTCTTTAGCAAAGAAAAATTTGTTTCATGCGATTTCAAATTATGAACTGTCCAAACAACTTTTGTTCCTCTTAACTTCATTATTAAAACTGAAATAACAAATTTAATCAAATACATTAAAGTTAAAAATGGATTTTCAACTTTAATAATCATAGCTTCAGGCCAGTGGACGTGAAGTATATCAAATTTTTTAGAAATAGCTAGCTTATTGCTAAACTCATATACCTCCACATCATTTTTCTCTTCAATATGTTTATACAACAATGAAGTATATGGATTAACTTGGCGACTAGAATAAGCAGGCCATGCAATAATCTTCATTGTCTACCTCTTTCAAATTTGAAGATTTTCAGGAATATTCACATGTTAGGAAGATAACTTTCTAATATTGAAATCTTATTTTGATATAAACGAACTGACTCCACTAATTTGGCTTGACCTTCTTGTATTGTTTGAATTACTTTTGCAGATACATCGAAAACTGTTTCTGCTGTAACTTCATCAAGTGGTATACAATTGTCCTCCTGTTTTACCTCCTCCATAAAGGAACTTACTTTAGTGTCATATGCAATTCCAACTATAGGTGTTCCTACTGCACAAGATAGAATAAGGGAGTGCAATCTCATACCTATAACTAAATCAAGTTCATAAGCTTTTTCAGCAAAGTCTTGAGCACTATCAAAATATCGATCAACAATTGCTTGTGAATTATATCGACTAAAACGCAGGGCTTGGAGTGAAGCTACATAATCATCATCAATTACATGGTAAGAATCTCTTGAGGTTCGTAAGGGTAGAAAGTGAATAGTTGCTTGAAAGTTATCCACTAGAAGATCTGCAGCTTTAACAAGTTCTCTCAAAACATGCTCGTAAATCTCAGGATTAACTGACTTACCTCTACCTACTAAGTGACGAACAGACAACCCAATTTGAATAGGTCTTTCTTTAGAGAGATTAGTTTTTACAGGTCTAGATGAAACTGCATGTAAAGCTAGATCACCTACGACATGAATTTTTTGCTTTACTCCTAACTCTTCTAACCTATTTCTTGAGTTTTCATCACGAACAGCAATTAGTTGAACTTGGTTGAGAACTTTTGGAATTGCTTCCTTAGTTTCTTCTCTCCAGATTTCACCTACACTAACTCCTAAAATCGCTGTATATCGCTTAAGAACTAAAGCAGTTTTTAGATACTTCAACCAATTTAAAGCAACAGAGGATTGTGGACTATCACGCAGCAAATCACCTCCTCCTAATATAAAACTACGACATCTAAAATTCTCTAAAAGTCGGCTTCCAAAGTATTTTCTTGAACTTATATGAATCGAATCAACACCATGTCTTCTAAATGTATCAACTGGATCATTAGAAAAAACTACAATATTTGGTTTTTCCTTTTTTTCAAGAAGCTTGAGTATTCCTGATAGCATAGCTTCATCACCCAAGTTGTGATTTCCATAGAAGCCACAAATCAATGTAGAGTCAAAATAATTCATGCAATATTCCTTAAAAAGATTATAAGTTATCAAGCAAAATGTTGAGCCAGCTTAGCTTTGTGGCAATTTGATAAAAGAAAGGATTTTGAATAATCATTTTGTCCTTTTGGATCTGTTGAATTTTGCTGCCTCTCCTATGTCCTTTCCCAGGGTAATGAATAATAAAACTATTAAATCGAAGATAGCTATTATTAGGAGCCGTAGTATGGTTAAATTTATAGCCAAGATCTAAAAATGGAAAGTTCAATCTCTTAACATTGTAATTCACAAAAGTTTGATCCAGATAGGTACCATCACCTTCTCTAAAGCTAATTTCAGACCAGGTGTCAAGAAATCCATCATAGGGATTAAAGGCTTCTTTATGTAGCTTAGAAGCAACCATTACTCCACTGTTGAAATAGTTATCTCTCCAACCTATATCTCCTAATTTTTCTTGAATCAATTTTATAGCATTATCATGCACTCTGCTAAGCCTACTAACATCAAATGCTGCAAAATGACTTTCTGGAACTTCTGAAAAAATGTTAGGACAGGCTGAAGTGATTAAAATATCAATGTCAAAAAAAGCAAGTCTTTCATAAGAATCAAAAAGCTCATATATTTGCAGCTTCTCATAGTGTTCCATTCCATGTCCTAACTTGTTTTCAGTAATCTCAATAAGATCTGCTCCAATTTTCGAAGCATATTTTTTCATGACAGGAAGAGTAACATTAGCGATTGATTTATACTTTTCTCCTATATATAGAGTCACAATAGCATTTTGAGATTTTTGTATACTCATTTCTTTAGGTAAGTGGGTAATGTTAACTAATAGCTAAATTCTAGAAGCTTTCAAATTCCTAACTTCAAGCACTTCCTACCTGGAATTGAACTTCAAATTGATAAATCTAAGCAGAAATGGATTAAGCTCAATAAAAGTAGTAAGGAGGGAGTGTTGAAGAACGAAAGAACCACTTCACTAAGTTAATCCACTAATTCTCTAGTTTTAATTAATTTTACTGAGCTCTTGTTGCAAATCAGGAAAGTCTTGGGTAAAGGATGGATACTTTACAAGTTCTTCATCAAGTTAAAACTGTTCTGGCGATGTAGGTTGTAAAAACTCAGCGGGCCTGATTGCTCAATAACTTAACATCGCGATCGCGCCACCCTGTTGTGTCTGTGTCAGTTCTGCAAGCGAACGCTGCTCAAAAGCGATACTTTTACGGCAGGTTATTGTTTGCGATCGCCTTCATCGCTCCCTCGCCACGACGCGACTTCAGGCAATCAGTTCCAACCTCCACAAAAAAACTCCCCCAGCATTGCTCAATTGCCTAGCCAGGGAAGGAAGTATGCAAACGGTCTCGAAATCTGGACACAAGGTTTCAGACTTTAGTTTCCTTGTAACTGGTGCAAAAATCTCTCCACGTCTTGCTGCAAGCTCGGCAACGCCGTTCTAACTCGATTGAGATTTGCCGTTAATTGGTCATAATCGATTGGGACACCATAGGCATGACGAAAGAAATGCCGAAACCCACGTAACGCATTTAAAGCCTCAAAACTGTCTGTAGATAAAAAAGCAGGTCTGACAGTCTCAATTTCCTGGGTCATCCGCTGCAGGATCAATTGATGCCAGCGAGAAGAATCGGTTACTTGATTTTCAAACTGAAGCGCGATCGTTTGTAGCAAATCCTCAACAGCATTGTAAAAGTTGTGAATCTGATAGGCGACACTTTCCATTCGTACTACATCATCTTGCTGTAAGCCAGTTGCCCGGAGTTCTAGCAATTGTCCAACGCGCTGGATCAAGTGCATCTGCGATCGCACATCGGCTGTAAAAACTGCTAATTGCCGCGCATCCATCGTTGTCCTCGTTCTCGAATGCGATGGGCAAAATGGCAATAACGCATATCTACAATATCCACATCTCGTAACAGCATCATCGACAAATCTGCGATCGCCTCAATTTGCTGCACTGAGCTGATTGTCTCAACCCCCACATCTACATCGGAGGCCGCGTGAAACCGTCCTGGCTGCACCACAGAACCAAAAATATATGCCTGATCGATACCATACTTCCGACCTGACTCTTCTAGCCATCTCAATACCTGCTGCAACACCTGCTGGCGTAACTGTTCGTGCTGGGCTTGGCGCTCAGCGATTGCTTGATCGAGAAGGCGGGTGTCAAAGGGAGCCATCTTTCATGTTTGGTAGGTACGTTTCCCAACAGGCCATCGCCCTTCATTGTAATCGCGATCGCCCCTTCTTTATGCCTGGTCTGGGTCAATGCCGAGTTCTCGCAGACGGGCTGCCAATTGCTCTGCCCGTTGCTGTGCTAAATCCCGTTCTTGTTGTGCTAAATCCCGTTCTTGCTGTGCCAAATCCCGTTCTTGCTGTGCCAAATCCCGTTCTTGCTCGGCGGTTTCCCGTGCTTGTTCCACCTCTTCCCGACTGAGTAATTTGAGTCCAGTTTGGGGGTCATAAAATCGCAAGACTTGGGGGTGTGGGGCAACAGCGATCGCGGTTCCAGTCGGCGGCAATAAGCGCAAATCCAGCCCTAACACGGAACTGTGAATTAACGGGATCCCGTCTACAGTGATTTCCAGCGGCAATGGTTGATAGACTCCCTCAATCAACTGATAGCCCTTCAACTGGGGGTTAAGATAGTCTGCCGTGGGGTCATATTGAAAATATTCTTGAATTCCTAACCCAGCATAGAGCTGGGGTTTTTCTACCTCATCCTGCCTTTTGGTGGTCAACGAGGTAATTTCCAGCACAAAGGCGGGCAGTTTGCCACCCTCTTGCCAGGTTTTGTAACTGCGGCGTTGACGAGAGCTAACCCCAAAAATCACAAACACATCCGGTGAAATCACTGCCTTGGGGTTACCTTGCTCATAATAGATGAACAAATTGCCCGACACATAGATATTGCGCCGACTCTGAAAAAACAACCGCAACACTTCGACGCAGTAGATTAAATAATCGCGGGTTGCGTCGCTCTCCGTCATCGGTTGTCCATCGGTTTCGGGGTAGATAATTGGGGGCGATACTAGCCGTGTTTCACTCATAACCGGAGTTTCCCCGCATTCAGCAGGGCAGTTGAACGGTGCTTCTATTCTGCCACGGTTTCCGCGATCGCCCCTTCATGACTGGTCTGGGTTGATGCCGAGTTTCCCCGAGTATGGCAACCATCAAATTTCGCAACATTAGTAGCAACGACTTTAGTCATTGCGGGCTAAAGCCAGCACTACAAACGGTGCAGAATTTACTTTTCGGGCGACTAGTTTTGCTGCTCAGAGACCGGCGCGTTCCGGAAAAACTGATCAGACTCTTTCAGAGAAGCGGTATTAGCCATAGCTTAGAAGCGCTTGATCAGGCGCTCAACTTTGCGGGCCTGCCTTTCAAGCTGGCTGAGTTCCCGATAGGCGGCAAGCAAGCGTTTGCCATCCAGATGAATTTCCTGAGTGGGGTAGTGTTGAATCACTTCCAGAAGCGACACCTTGCCATCATTGCTAGCTGCCAGCACCAACGCCGCCCTCAATGCCTGCCGATTGGCGGCCCCCGTCGGGGTTTGAATCACATCCCCCAAGCGATCCAGCACAACTTCTCCAACAGGGCTGTTGAGCACCCGATCCATCAGACGGTGATCAATGCTAATTTGGCTGGTTAATGCCTGCTGCACCTCCACAGGTTCGCGATTAAGCAGGCGCAGATAGGGCTGAATCGACGCTGGAGCCTGACCACTGCTACCCAATTCTGCCAGGTCGGCCACGGGAACAGAGCTTCTAAATGCGCCGTAGCGTAGCACAACTTGCTCGGCGGCGATCGCCCCAGAGCTGATTAGGGTAAAACTGCTGCTCAGTAAGAGCAACCGCGATCGCCGCCAAAACTGGATAGGATGCAATGAAATTTTCCACATCTTGATAACCAGGGAAAAGGAAAAGTTTTCAGTTTTGCGTGATGAAAACGGCCTGCTATCGTCCAGACACGGCTAAAACAGTGCCTTGGTCAAAATTATCCCTTTCAGGATAAGGCTCTTAGTTGATTGATTGACACGACTGAAACCTCTGATATTTCGTGCTCACGGCTGGCAACGAAAGTCGTACTTAGACCACTGAAGCCCGCCGCCCCGGACTTAGCATATCCAGGGTTTCGTCACCCGCGCAGGCGGTTTTGGTTGCCTCGCTAGGGTTTTAACCGCCTGGGAGAAAAGATTGGGCAGTCAGCCATGGTTCTTAGACTCTATATGTCGGATAAAAGTTGCCACTTGCACCTCTCTTAAGAAAGATCTCGATTGGCATGATGTCATCCTGGGGGCAGTGGCGATATTCCACAAAGTTTAAGCTCAGGAACTGGATTTCCCCCTTAGACTGAAACGTAGACTCCTGGTAGCTCAGCTCTGCCAGATTCGGGCGATCGTAACTCTGGTTACAGTTGAATGTTGTCTTTGCCCTTATTGATCAAAAGAAACATTGATTCGGGGAACGCCAGTGCAATTCCACGACTATGACACCGAAGGATTTTATGACGAACTATTTAGCGCCAAGGGAGAACCGCGACCTGAAGCGGCCCCTCTGATTGAGCGGCTTAATTCGCTATCTTTGGAGGATATTCAACGTCGGCATAAAGCGGCTCAGATTGCATTATTTAAACTAGGCGTTACGTTTAATGTTTACAGCGACAGCCAGGGAACGGAGCGCATTTTACCCTTCGACATCATGCCGCGGATTGTGGCGGCTTCGGAGTGGGCTACCCTAGAGCAGGGGCTTAAACAGCGGATTAGTGCGCTCAATCTGTTTCTATCTGATATTTATAGTGATCAAAAAATTCTTGCCGATGGGGTGATTCCTGCTGAGTTAGTCTTCTCAGCGAGCGGTTATCTCAAGCCTTGCCTGGGTCTAAAACCACCGGGGGGAATCTGGTGTCATATCACAGGCACAGATCTGGTGCGCGATCATGATGGTTCCTGGTATGTTCTGGAAGATAACTTGCGCTGCCCCTCTGGGGTTTCCTACGTGCTAGAAAATCGGCGCGTGATGAAGAGCACCTTTCCTCTGGTGTTTAACAATATGAAAATTCAACCGGTGGAAGAGTATCCCAGCCATCTGCTGGAAACGCTCTTGAATCTCGCCCCGGCCAATATGCTGGATCCGACAGTCGTGGTACTCACGCCTGGAATTTTTAACTCTGCCTATTTTGAGCATTCCTTTCTAGCGCAACAGATGGGGGTGGAGCTGGTGGAAGGACGGGATCTGGTGGTGGCTGATGGGTTTTTACAAATGCGTACCACGAAGGGATTACGGCGAGTAGATGTGATTTATCGCCGGATTGATGATGTTTTCATTGACCCCTTAGTCTTTCGTCCTGACTCGCTTCTGGGTATCCCTGGCTTGATGGAGGTTTACCGAGCAGGCCGGGTGGCGATCGCCAATGCTTTGGGCACGGGCGTTGCTGATGACAAGGTGATCTATGCCTATGTGCCCCAGATGATCCGCTACTACCTAGATCAAGACCCCATTCTCAACAATGTACCGACCTATCTGTGCTGGGAGCCAGAGCAACAGCAGTATGTGCTGGATCACCTGGATCAGTTGGTGGTTAAATCAGCAGACGAATCAGGCGGTTATGGCATGCTGGTGGGGCCCAAGGCAACTCAGGCAGAACAAGACGACTTTCGCGATCGCATCCGCACCCATCCCCGCAAATACATTGCCCAGCCAACCCTTTCTCTGTCGCGGGTTCCGACTTTGGTAGACGATCACTTTGAAGGTCGCCATGTCGATTTACGTCCCTATATTCTTTATGGCAAGGATATTTACGTCAATCCCGGTGGCCTGACCCGTGTAGCCCTGCGCAAGGGTTCGCTGGTGGTCAACTCTTCTCAAGGCGGTGGTAGCAAAGATACCTGGGTCGTCAGTTCTTAAGAGTTGCAATAGAGCTGGTCAGAATGAATTGTAGATTGTGGCTTTTAGAAAACTTTATTCTCTCCCATCTTTACCTATGCTGAGTCGTGTCGCCGATTCAATCTACTGGTTAAACCGCTATGTCGAGCGGGCCGAAAATGTTTCTCGTTTTGTCGAGGTCAATCTTAACCTACTGCTCGATTCCCCTGAGGGGATGACTCAGCAGTGGCAGCCAATTGTCTTAACCACGGGAGACTTGCCTCTATTTCAAGAACGCTATGGTGAAGCCACCGCCGAAAATGTTCTGCGGTTTCTCACCTTCGATGCCGAGTACCCTAGCTCAATTTTCTCCTGTCTCTGCCGCGCTCGCGAAAATGCCCGCTCCGTGCGCGAAATTATTTCTTCAGAAATGTGGCAGCAGGTCAATTCTTTTTACCTGATGGTGACTGAAGCAGCCGAGCATCTGCGTACCACCGATACCGCCGCATTGTTTAACTTCTTTGAGGAGGTGAAGCAGGCCAGCCACTTGTTTGCAGGCATTATGGATGCGACCATGTCTCACAATGAGGGCTGGCACTTTGGTCAAATTGGGCGATTGCTAGAGCGGGCAGACAAAACAGCACGCATTCTAGATGTGAAGTATTTTATTCTGCTGCCCTCCGTACGGGATGTCGGCACAACCCTGGATGAATTACAGTGGATCGCTCTGCTGAAGTCGGCCAGTGCCTATGAGATGTATCGCAAACGGGGAATGCATCGGATTTCGCCCCAGTCGGTGGCAGAGTTTTTAATCTTAGATGGAGAATTTCCGCGCTCAATTCGGTTTTGCATTATCGAAGCAGAGCGATCGCTGCACAAGATTACAGGTACCCCCCTTGGCTCCTGGCGTGCCCCCGTTGAGCGCACGTTAGGGCGCTTACGCGCCGATCTAGACTACATCACAATTGATGAAATTATTCAGTTTGGCATGCATGAGTTTCTAGATGACTTACAAACGCGGATGAACAATGTGGGTGAGAAGATTTTTGAAACCTTCTTTGCTCTAGAGTCAGTGATAGAAATGGCGAGTTGAAAGGAGCCGTTGTTGTCTTGCGATACCAAATCAGCCATACCACCACCTATCGTTACGATGAGTCGGTGCAATTGCAACCACACATCATCCGGCTGTTACCTCGCAGTGATAGTTGGCAGACATTGCAATCGTTTTCGCTGCTGGTGACTCCCATGCCGCTCGAGCAATCCCACTATACAGATTTAGATGGTAACCATTTGGTGAAGCTCTGGTTTGACCCAGGGTTGCATACATCCTCTCTAGAGGTGCAAATTTTGTCCCAGGTGGAGACCCACAAGGCCAACCCCTTTGACTACTTGTTAGAACCCTGGGCGCTCAGTCTCCCCTACGACTACCCAGCTTCTCTCCTACAGCAACTTCAACCCTATTTGAGTGGGCGATCGGTGGGTTATTCCCAGAGTCTTGATCCGGCAGCAGTACAGCTAGCCCAGGAAATCTGGCAAGTTCATCCGGGGCATCCACTGCAATTTTTGTCGGGCTTAAACCAACGCATTTACGCCAGTTGTGAATACAGCGTTCGCGAAACCGGGGAACCCCAGATGCCAGGAATTACCTGGTCTACCAAAGCGGGTTCTTGCCGCGATTACACGGTCTTATTTATAGAAGTCTGCCGCGCCGTTGGGCTGGCAGCACGCTTTGTGAGTGGTTACCACGAGGGTGACCCAGACAGTCCAGAACGCCATTTGCATGCCTGGGCAGAGGTCTATCTACCCGGTGCTGGTTGGCGCGGGTATGACCCGACCTTGGGGTTACTGGTGAGCGATCGCCATATTGCCCTCGCAGCTAGTGCCATTCCACGCTACGCTGCACCAATCACAGGAGCCATTATGCCAGGAAGGGTGCAATCGCACCTGAGCTACCAGCTCCGGATCCAGCCTGAGGTCGCAACCGGCACAGAGTCGTCTACCCCGTTTTGAGTTGTGAATTCACTTAGGTTCATAGCGGCACTGCGCTGGCCAGGGCGTGGGCCAACTCGGTCGCAGAACTGTAGCGATCGCCTGGTACGGGCGCGGTTACACATTTAATCACCTGCTGCAGGCGCAGTGGTAAACCCAGATCTTCATCCAACACAAAGCGATAGATCCCCTCCTGTTTGCGGTAGAGTTTACCGGGAGAGCGGCCCGTCAGCAAAAAGATGAGCGTGGTGCCAATGGCATACAGATCAGATTGAATCACCGCCCGTCCCTGAATTTGTTCAGGGGCACTGTACCCTTCAGCGCCAATGCGAGTGCCCGGTGGCAAGCCCGCGGCTTTGATGGCACCAAAGTCTAGTACTACTACCTGCTGATCGTGCTGACGCACCAATAAATTGCTGGGTTTGATATCGCGATGAATCATGGGTTGGGGCTGCTGATGCAAATAGGCCAATACCTGACAGGCTTGAATCATCCAGGCGATCGCCTGCGGGATTGCCACCGTCCCCTGCTGTCGCACCCACTGCTCTAAATCCTTGCCATGGACTAATTCCATCACCAGATACTTTTTACCCTGGTCGATAAAAAAATCGTAGAACCGGGGAATATTCGGGTGTCGTAGAGCTTGTAGGGCGATCGCCTCGCGCTCAAATAGTTCCTGCGCTTTGGGGAGGTGGGCCACATCGGCATTCATTTCTTTTAAGACTTGCAAGTGGCCTCGCTGGGGATGCAGGCGATGGCTATCGCTGCTCCAAACCAGGTAAGTTGTACCCATGCCCCCTCTAGCCAGGAGCCTCAACACTTGATACTGGCGCACTGTTTTGAGGATTTGCAGGGGCTGCCCACAGCGGATGCAAAATAGACTACCAGCGGGGCTACCTTGATGGTCGCAGAGCACCCTGCCCAAAGAAATAGAGGAGGGCAAGGGGGGTAATTCTGGAGATTTTGAGGCCGGTGCTGCTAATTTCAGTTGAAAGTGTAGTAACGGCCCTGTTTGCGCCAGTCGAAGTTCGCCTTGGGGAGGGAGTTCTGCCTGAGTAATAAGATAACCATTCAGAAACGTACCGTTGCTACTGCGGTTGACCACTTCCCAACAGGGCTGAGGCCCCCCTTTCCCTGAAGATCGCGATCCAGCAGTGCGCAACTCCAGGTGATAGCGTGAAACCACCCCATCACTCAGCACAACATCATTATCCGGCGATCGCCCGACACAAATCATCGACTGCTCAAATTGCCACCTCTGCACAGGGGTCTTTGTTTCGGGATTGAGCAGAGTCAGAATCACCATAGGGTGAGGCAGAAAGAGCTTAGGAAAATGGAAATCACAAATAAAAGTTTAATCGCAAAGGTGTGTGACGGCAGATAACCTTGCAACACTCACCGAGCATTTTCCAGCCCATCCCCACAGATTTGAATCTTCTGCCTGTACTTCGAGCTAGCAGTTAGGATAAATCAACCGGTCGCTGGGCAGTGCCACCGTGGTTTACCCAAAAGCACTCTCCCTGTAGAACACTTCAAATTGCAGATTGACAAAGTTGACTGAGTTTTACCCTAAAAGAAGAAATTTGCTGAATCGTGGTATAAAAGATCACAGACACCCCACCTTTCCTATTATCTCTGACCAGAGTGTGTCTTTTCCTTGAGCCGCAAAGGTCGCAAAGCTGGAGCCGGATTTGGCATGATGAATACAGGTTAGATCGCTGATATTCTGGCAAAATACCTATATTACAAGACACTTTGCCCTGCCTATGCGTTCAATTGCTTTGTCCTTCATCATCAGCCCAAAGAGCTTCATCGGTTGTCAGAAAATTTCAGCTTTTAGGCAAGAGTTTCCCTTCTAAAATCCCCAATCTCCAGTCCTCTTCGCCCTCTGAATGGTTCAACTTTCTCTCATCTGTCCAAGGGGCACCCTTAGCATTTTGTCCAGAGTTTTACCCAGTTCCTTCCAATTTCCTTAATCCTTCCCGATTAGCCACTACCTATGGTTTCCCAGAAAGAACCAAATGAATACGACAAACAACTGGTATCCCTGGGACGGACACTTCAAATTTTACGAGAAGAAGAAAATACAGATGTCCTGATCGATACGGTTTTAGGGTTCCTCAGCACTGAGTTTGGCTATTCCCTGATCTGGATTGGGCTGTACGATCGCATTGAACATCGGTTGTTGGGTAAGGGAGGAATCACGACAGAAGGTCACCTACCCCTGCTGCGGCAGCGATTTATGCTGAGTCCTGGCGATGTATTAGAGCAAGTCGTGATTCAACAACGGCCTCTGGCGATACCCGATTTAAGTGAAGAATTGCGGGCTGGAGAATGGCGTAAGGCGGCTCAGGCACTCAATATCAAAGGCACGGTCATTTTTCCCATCCGCTATCGAGATGCCTGCTATGGAGTTGTGCTATTGGGCACCCCCCATTGGGGCGTTTCTCCCCGATCCGATGAGAAAGCGCGGCTCTCGATGGTTTTTGGTAGCCTGGGCACAGCGCTTTATCAAATTGAGAGTGAATGGAAACGCCAACAGGAAAAACGCCCTGATCAGCCCCTGCTCACCCTGCTGACAAAAATGCGCGAACTCTCTGGGTTAGGGGCACGCCTAGAGGCTGTTGTAGAGGAAACGCACCACTTTATTCAACCTAGTCGTACCAGTGTCTACTGGTTTGAACGGGAGCGCCGCTATTTCTGGCGGCGGGTGAGTAATCGTCAGCGGACAGCTGGCTTTAATGAGGCAAATCAGCCCGCATCGGGGATTACGGTGCAAGAAGTCGGTGGCTTTTACCAGGCTCTATTGGCTGATCAGATTGTCTCGATTGGGGAGGCCCATAGTTCTCTGAAGGCAGATTTAACGAGCCGATTGATGCAACAAATTCGAGCGCGATCGCTCTTGGCTGCCCCGATTTTGGTACAGGGAGAACTGTGGGGTTTTTTAGCCGTCGAAGGCAACGACCCCCGCATTTGGGAGGAAGAAGAGAAAAGTTATATTCGCGGGGCTGCCCAAATTATTGCCCTAACCGCCCCCCTCCACGAGATGGAGCAAACCATTAGTGAGGTTAAAGCCGACCAACAGCTAACCGCAGGGATTGCCCACTCGATTACCACTGAAGAAGATTGGAAAAACACGCTAAAGATGGCGGCAGAGCAAGTTTGCCATCGCCTGCGAGCAGAACGATTTCTTCTTCTAGTCTTTAACCGTGAGTTGGCCCAGTTTGAGCTAGCTTATCAAACCCAACCCCACAATCGCCGACCTTTGTTAGGGGCGATAGGCCGTCTACCCGACCCAATCTGGAAGGAGTTAGAAAACAGCCCTGTGCCCCTCACCTTTGAAAACCTGGATAGCGATCAACGCCTGGAAGAATGGCGACAGACCCTACTGGAACTGGGAGTAAAAGCCGCCTTGGTTGGCAGCACCCGCAACAGTAGCCCGCTGGAGGGGATTGTCATTGTTTGCCATGAAACACCCCGAACCTGGAATCGGGCGGAGTGTAGTCTGGTACAGATGGTGAATCAGCAAATTGGTGTGATTTTACATCAGTGGAGCTTACAACAGGAAAATGAGCAACAACAAAAGATTAATCAGACGATTCAATGGGGTTTAACGATCATTCAACAAGCTCACCAGCTTGAGGATTTAGAAAAATCAGCCTTACAATACCTGACCCAACTACTGCAAGTGCCTCTCGTCGGTCTGATTAGCTGGCAGCCGGGTGATAGTACCGCCCGAATCAAGACGGCGACTCCTGGAGGTGATAATTTTTCGGTTACGCCGAATGGAGCCATTTCAGTTCAAACCGATCCGTTAGTGCGCTGGGCCTTAGAAAGTGAGGAAATTTTGGCGATCGCCGGGGTTGACATTCCCCCTCAGACACGGCGCTGGTTGAGTGGCACCGGCATTGGTCAGGTGCTCATCGCCGCTCTGCGTACGGCACCAGAGCATGAGCCGACGAGCATTCTCCTGATTGCAGATGTGCCCAGCCGCTACTGGAGCGATACCCAACTGAAAACGGTTCGCTTTTTGGTGAATCAACTGGCCTGGTCGCGCCGCTATGTGAGCCTGACCGAGCGCCTCGCCAGCGAGCGCAAGAAATTAGAGCAACTAAACTGGTACAAGCACCGCCGTTTAGAAGATGTCTATCGGGCCTTGATGATTAGCATGAAGCGCCTAAATGAGCTAGAGCAGCCCAAAGACCCGCTTCACCATACACGCCAGCAACAAATTTTCCGCCAGTTGAATGAGGCGATCGCACCGATTCAGCGCCTGTTACAGGAAGAGCAATGGCAACTGCAAACCCAAACCCAGACCATTTCCTTAATTAGCCTCTTAAAAAAAGCGATTGAGCGGGTTGATTGGTTAATCAGGCAGCGTCAACTCTGGTCGCAGGTTCATGATGAAACCAACCTGACAATTAGCGGCGATATTAGCAAGATAGAGCTGGTGCTTTACGAGTTACTATTGTTTGCTTGTCAGCGCTCTAGCGCGGGCGGGCGAATCGACCTCTGGTGTCGTCAAATTGATAACCGCTGGTTTGAGCTTTCCATTACTGACAGCGGGCAGGTCAATCATCGTTTACTGGCTGATTTAGAGCGTGGCAGAACCAAAGACTTACTGTATCAATCAACCCTGGAGCACCCCCCTGGCCTACACATTGCTGTTTGTCAGGCATTAATGCAATTAATCGGAGGGGAGCTAACAGTTTATTTGCTAGATGACAACCGCACTGTTAGTCGGTTAGTGCTACCGCTGGCCCATGGGGCAAAATAAGAGGTGTCTGAAATAAGCTGGATTAAATCTGGGTTTTGTGCGTAAAATCACCTGAAAGGGTGATTCTAATAACTGAGCCAATGAATGAATTTGAGCAATCTGCTATATAGGGGCATCCTGGTTATAACTGCAACAGCGGAGTCAAACGATAGAACTCTCAGCAAATGGGCAACTTAGTAGGTGAAGTCTGCCTATTTGGCTGAATCCTCTCAAGGGAAAAAACCTCATGGTAATCATGCGAGACCAGTTCACTGTTAACTTCTGGGGTGTTCGTGGCAGCATCGCCTCTCCGGGGCTGCATACAGTGAAGTATGGGGGCAACACCCCCTGTGTCGAAATGTGTGTTGGGGGAGAACGCCTGATCTTTGATGGCGGTACTGGTATTCGCGTCTTGGGGCAAGCTCTACTCAGTCACATGCCAGTGGAAGGGCATATTTTCTTCACCCACTCCCACTGGGATCACATCCAGGGCTTCCCTTTCTTCACTCCAGCTTTTGTTCCAGGCAACCGGTTTCAAATCTATGGGGCGATCGCGCCGAATGGTGCGACTATCCAGCAGCGCCTACATGACCAGATGCTCCATCCCAACTTTCCAGTGCCTTTGCAGGTGATGGGGGCAGATCTCGCGTTTCATGATGTGAAAATTGGCAAGGCGATTGAGATTGGCAGTGAAATCGTCGTCGAAACGGCCCTCCTCAATCATCCCGGTCAGGCCGTGGGTTATCGGGTCAACTGGCGAGGTCACTCAGCAGCCTATGTCACTGATACAGAGCATTTTTCTGACCGTCTGGATGAGAATGTCTTATTTTTGGCCCGCAATGCCGATGTTTTAATCTATGATGCGGCTTATACTGATGCCGAATATTACGCAGAACCCGGTGGAAAGAAGGGTTGGGGGCATTCAACCTGGCAGGAGGCCGTGAAAGTTGCGATCGCTGCTGGTGTCAAAACCTTGGTGATTTTTCACCATGATCCACTCCATGATGACGACTTTTTAGATGACGTGGCCGTGCAGGTTGCTCAGGCATTTCCTGGCGGGCAACTGGCACGAGAAGGTCACTCCCTTCAAGTTGTTTCACCCACAGCAAAAGCGGTTCTTGCTCCTTCCAGAAGTAAACGAACCAAGGTCAAAGGTTAGTCGTCACGAGTCTCAACGGCAGAAATAGGCTCCCTACTCTTGGAGGGTACAACTCCCTTGTTTCCCTGTTTCCCCGACGCTGGCAAGAGTAGGCAACACTCTAGGAAAGATACGGGAGTAGGTCTCCACGTGATTTCTTTGAGTTTTTTTCAGCTCTCTTTTCCGGAATATGCCCCTTGCTCCCTGTAGCAAGAAGCCAATGCAGGACAGGGTTCATTTTGCTACCTACCCCTATGCTTGAGGGCGATCGCCAATGAAACTGTTACGCCCGCGTCAGTCAGCACCCTGGTTTGCTTTACTTTGCTACGGGGCAAGTGGGTTACTAGTCAGCCCAGATCGCTTCGGGGCCTCCATAACCTTGCATCCTGCCCTGCCCTCGGCGATTTCTCCGCCATTCTCCCCCCCCTTCACCATGGCTCGCATTCTCTCTGGACGTACAGCAGTCGCCCTGACTCCTAGTGGCACTGTGCTGGCCACTGCCCGCGATCGCACCATAACTCTTTGGGATGTCCAAACTGGTCGGCTACGTCATCGCCTGGAAGAACACCAACTGCCCATTCTGGCCCTTAGCATTAGTGGAGATGAGCGGTTTCTGGCCAGTGCTAGCCACGACAAAACCATCATTCTGTGGGATTTAGTCACAGGGCAACGGCTCCGTACCCTGGTGGGCCATACCGCCTGGGTAGAGGCGATCGCCTTTAGTCCCGATGGTCAAATACTGGCCAGTGGCGGCGGCGATCGCACCATTCGCCTATGGGCCACAGCGAGCGGCCAATTAATGCGCACGCTCCCCCCCCAACTGGATCCCATTTCAGCGCTGGCTTTTAGTCCTGCTCAACGGATGTTTCCCCATGAGAATGGGCAACAACTCCTGAGTGGGGGTTGGGATACAATCCAAATCTGGAATCTTACAACGGGTGCCTTATTGCAGCAGTTGACTGGACATACCTTAGGGGTCAAAACGTTAATGGTTAGCCCCAAGGGGCAGACCCTGGTCAGTGCAGGTGGTGACAAAAGCATTAAGGTTTGGAACTTGCACCAGAAAGAACTCCGCCAGACCCTGGCAGGCCATCGTTATGGAGTTACCAGTTTGGCCCTCAGTCAGGACGAACAATTGCTTGTAAGTGCAGGCCTTGATAACACGATTCGACTCTGGAACCTAAAAACGGGCCAGGAAACCGACGCCCTACCGAGCCAAAGTAGCGTTGTTGAAACAATTAGCCTCAGTAAAGATGGCAAATTGCTAGCGAGTGGCTGCTGGGATGGCAAAGTCACCCTCTGGAATCTAGAGACCCGTTATGAGATTCGGACATTTACCCTCTCGAATTCGCCCCCGGATCTCTATTGATATTCCGCCAGTGCAGATAAGTGAACCCTAAAGGCAGCCTTTGCAGAGCCATGTGACAGTTATCGGGACGTGCTGTTTAGCAAGTTGACGACAAGAGAGAAAGCGCCGCAATCTTATCCAGATTGCCCGATTCATACAGAGTAAACTGTTCTCAGAACGGATTGATCCCACTTGGGATTGCGCTAGGATGAATGTAGATTTGATGTTAATGACGGTTAGGTGATTGAGTTGAACCTGGTTATCAAGTGAGTAGCAAAGATGTTACTCAGTTCAACTAGGGTTCAAGCCTTTCGTAGAAAATGTACTGCTTAACCGACACCAGCACTTTCTGACATAGCAAATGATCTCTTTGCTCAGTTTTAGAGATGGCAGGGGTTCAGTCTGCTTCTGGGCATTGATCTAAATGATCGGAAGGGGCATTTGCTGTTGCTAGCTGTTTCCCGAAGGATGCATCTCCTCTACCCCTATCGAGTCTTCAAAGGTTTGCTCACTCACCAAATCGGCAGATTAGTATTTGACTGAATAGCCAAGACAAATCAATGATTGTTTTCTCCTTAAAGAAACTGTGAAGAGATTCCGACCTTTGTGTTGACTTCTTCTCCCCCTCGATAGCATTTTGTCATAAAGCTTTACCTGCTTGTTATAGCAAGTTCTTTAAAGTTCGCGATCAGTAGATGTGCTGAGACTGAAACCTTGGTGATGCTAGATACAGGAAGCCCAAACCTGACCAGTGAAGCTCTCTATTGGTTTAGAGAAGGTCTCTCTGCAGCATCAGAGGGTCAGTTTGAGCAGGCAGTCGCCGCCTTTGATCGGGTTATTCAGGCCCATCCAGATTTTTATGAGGCCTGGTTTGAGCGGGGTTTGGCGCTGGAGTCTTGGGGATACTACACCCAGTCCGTTGCCAGTTTTGATCACGCCTTGAGTCAGTTTCCGCCAAGGGAAATTGCTGGCCAAATCTGGCAAGAACGCGGTAATGCTTTGCAGTACGGCTTAGGTGCCTACACAGAAGCCATTATTTGCTACGACCAGGCGTTAAACCTGCTCCCTGATTATGAGCGAGCTTGGCAGAATCGGGGCAACGCTTTATTGTACGGCCTTAGTCGGGCAGAAGATGCCCTTGCGTGCTATGCGCAAACGTTGCAGATTAACCCAGGCAACCACTTGGCCTGGCGCAATCAGGGGAATGCCCTGGTGGAGTTGCGTCGTTATGATGAGGCGATCGCTAGCTACGACAAGGCCCTAGAAATCAACCCTGAAGATGATGTCTCCTGGCATGCCCGTATTCTTGCCTCAGAGCGAGCAGGTTTGGTCTACCAATTGCCAACGACCCGTCGTGCCCCCTGTGATACCGAATTTGAGAAATCCACCTTTATTGAAGTAGAAAGTGACACCTTTGTCAGTTACTCCCTGGGAGACACGCTCGTTGAAGCAGATCGAGGTTTAATTTCTAAGGATCGATCCCTACTGATTGAAGATGACCGGGGCCGACGAGAAATACTACTCGAAAAGGATGAATACGTCTTAGGGCGCGACCCCAAGAGCGATATCCAACTCCATTCGCAGTTTGCCTCGCGTCAACACGCGATGCTCCGGCGGATAACCACACCAGAAGGCGAGGATGGCTATCAAATCAGGGATGGTGACCCCACTGGAAAACCCAGCACCAACGGGCTTTTGATTAATGGGCGAAAGTTACCTAAGAAGGATTTGGTGGCGGGAGATGTTGTAGTATTCGGGCCAGGGGTGCAAATTACTTACAACGTAACCTCTAAGCTAAATCCGTAAATCTACAGGGTTTTGCCGCAATCTTCATTGAAAATTGTTTTTTGGCCCCTTGCTTTTACTGACGAATTGCCATGAAACCGACTATGTTAGAGGAGATAGAAATTTTATCTGTTCAAGGCTTTTAACAAGCCACAATCAACTCCGAATCATATCTGCCATTAAAAGATGCAACGGGATGATTGAGCTTTCATTTCCGGGCGTTTAGGCGACAATCAGGTTGATTTGGTAGGTCACATGTTTTTTTTGAGCCAGATCGTGCTTTCTCTGCGAAGTGCTCTGTCTGACTCAGAATAAGTCCAGTTACTAACTTAGGATAGAGGCGTCCCCTAGAGGATAGATTTATCCTGGGTAGAGGAATAGAGGCTAGCGAGCTAGCCAGGTCTGGTACTTTGAGCTTTTTTCTCCATTATTTGGATCGGGGAACAATGCTTATCAAAATAACAGACTGGGGAATTGCCGTGATTAAATGGCAACCTTAGGAGCATTCTAGGATGACTCCACCTTTCAATCGATGCAAACGGGTGCTAGCGCTTTGACCATTGTTGATTCACTTAAGAGGAAAGCATGCCCAATTTAATTCAAGCCGTTCTAAATAGTGAGGAGAAAACCAACTTGCGACAATTCGCAGCGTTGCTCCGCACTTGTGAAAATCGTTATCTCCTGCGCAACGATATTTTGAGCTTGTTTTCAAGCTATTGTCATGACTATGAGAAATCAGAGCATTTTTTTAATACCTCTCGCCTGGGTAAGCTAGTTTACTATTTGCAAGAAGTCATTATTGAAAATGAAAGTCTTTGCTTAATCACGCGCCCTCAAATTGCCAAGCAAGAGGCTTATCGCTTGCTTGAAGATATGACCGTTGAACCCATGACAGTGGAGGAGTTGCTGGATCTGCGCGATCGCATTGTTAACCGCTACCACCCCCACGAGGGCGATACCTTCGAGATTGATTTTGGGCCGTTCTACGATTACTCCCCCGTAATTCGAGATCCTAAAAATATCGGTAGGGGAGTCGATTTTTTAAACCGTTATCTTTCTAGTAAGTTATTCCAAGACCCTCGCCAATGGCAAGATGCCCTATTTAATTTTCTGCGGTTGCATCGTCACAACGGTTCTCAACTGTTGATTAATGAGCGAATTCAAAGCCAGCAAGAACTTTCAGAGCGTACCAAACAAGCGTTGCAGTTTTTGGGCGATCGCCCTGCTGATCAACCCTTTGAAACGTTCCGCTTTGATTTGCAAAACCTTGGCTTTGAGCCAGGTTGGGGAAATACTGTGGGACGGGTACAAGAGACCTTAGAAATGCTGGATCAATTGATTGATTCACCCGATCACCAGGTCTTAAATGCCTTCATCTCCCGTATCCCTATGCTATTTCGGATCGCCTTAATTTCGCCCCATGGCTGGTTTGGCCAGGAGGGGGTACTGGGTCGGCCTGATACGGGGGGCCAAGTAGTCTATATTTTGGATCAGGTGAAAAGTCTGGAAAAGCAACTCCAGGAAGACATTCACCTGGCAGGTTTAGATGTTTTAGACATTCACCCTAAGGTGATCGTGCTGACGCGTCTGATTCCTAATAGTGACGGCACAACCTGTAACCAACGCCTGGAAAAAATCCATGGTACAGAAAACGGCTGGATTTTGCGGGTGCCCTTCCGAGAATTTAACCCAGCCTACACCCAAAACTGGATTTCGCGGTTTGAGATTTGGGGCTATCTTGAAACCTTTGCGATCGATGCCGAAAAGGAACTGCGAGCAGAGTTTAGTGGCAAGCCCGATTTGATCGTCGGCAACTATTCAGATGGCAACCTAGTCGCCTTTTTACTGTCTCGCCGGTTAAAGGTTACTCAATGTAATATTGCCCATGCTCTAGAAAAGTCAAAATATCTGTTCAGTAACCTTTATTGGCAAGACCTGGAAGATAAATACCACTTCTCGTTGCAATTTACAGCCGATTTGATTGCGATGAATGCAGCGAACTTCATCATCAGCAGTACCTATCAAGAGATTGTGGGCACCCCCGAAACGATTGGGCAGTACGAGTCTTATAAATGTTTTACGATGCCTGACCTGTACCATGCGCCTAATGGGATTGAGCTGTTTAGCCCCAAGTTTAATGTGGTTCCCCCTGGTGTGAACGAAGATGTATTTTTCCCTTACACTCGTCAGGCTGATCGCCTGATTACTGAGCGCGATCGCTTGGAAGCACTACTCTTTACGCTGGATGATTCAACCCAGGTCTATGGCAGTCTAGATGAACCGAATAAGCGCCCTATTTTCTCAATGGCTCGCCTGGATCGGATTAAAAATCTCACAGGTTTAGCTGAGTGCTATGGCAAGAGCAAAGAACTACAGGAACACTGTAATCTCATTTTAATTGCCGGTAAGCTGCGGACAGAAGAGTCTAGCGACCACGAAGAAATTAGCGAGATTGAAAAGCTCTACGGCATCATTGATCAGTATGAGTTGCAAGGTAAGGTGCGCTGGTTAGGCGTTCGTCTACCCAAGATGGATTCGGGTGAGATCTATCGCATCATTGCCGATCGCCAAGGGGTTTTTGTTCAACCCGCTCTATTTGAAGCTTTTGGTCTGACAATCTTAGAGTCGATGATTACAGGTTTACCTACTTTTGCGACCCGCTTTGGTGGTCCCCTGGAAATTATTCAAGACCGTGTCAATGGCTTTTTGATTAACCCTACTCACCATGAAGAGATGGCAAATATCATCCTGGAGTTTGTCACTAAATGTGAGCATGCGCCCCATTACTGGCAAGAAATCTCCAACCAGGCAATTGAACGAGTCTACAGCACCTATACCTGGAAAATCCACACCACTCGCTTAATTTCACTGGCAAAAATCTACGGTTTTTGGAACTATACTTCTAAGGAAAACCGGGAAGATATGTTGCGCTATATTGAAGCGCTGTTTTACCTGTTGTATAAGCCCAGGGCACAAAAATTGCTAGAGCAGCATTTGCACGCCCATTAGTAACCCACGAGTTTGACTGCACAGCTTTGACTGCACAGCAAACACCATTCCACCTGCTCGCCCTTATCTTTACCCCTTCTCCCACGCATGCTACGGTGTATACACTCTGGATCATCTTCAAATTGCTGGGTTTCGCTCCCCTACCCCCCAAGTTTGGGGGAAACTGAATCTTCAAAGTCCCCCAGAATTGGGGGATTTAGGGGGCTAAAAGGCTTCCAACTTGAACCGACCAGACCTGTGTATACACTGAATCCCACGCATGGGAGGAGGGAGGTTTTCACTTTTCAAACTTTCTTCTTTCGTAGATTTAGGAAAGGAGGGCGAGGCGGGGGATGGCAAACTCATCGCCCCTCCTGTAAAGCAGTCTCCATGGCGATCGCCGTGAGAAACATGGTGACCGTGAGTCAGAAAGCCTGCTCAGCATCGACGTTTGAGCACTTGGTTTTGGCCTCAGCTTTCTGACCAAAGCTCTATTTGTGAGGAATCCGCAAGCGAGCAGCACTCCCTATGGCAACAGTGGGATGTATTCGCCTTCCCCAACAATTACTCCAGATAACGATTGGTTTGCCGTAAGCGCAGACTAATTTCTCGACACATGCGCAACGCAATTTCAGGATGCTCTTTGATCAGGGATTGCAGATAATACCGTTTGATGGTTAAGAGTGTGCAGTCTGTTTGGGCGATCGCAGTAGCTGCCCGCGGCAAATCGTCAAAAAAGGTGAGCTCGCCAAAGTAATCACCCGACTGCAGGTGACTCAACTCACGATAGGATTCATGCTCAATATGCTGGAGCGAGTCGGGGGGGTAGAGGTGCTTATGGGTGACCCGTTTGAGGATCTTAATCACACCGCGAAACACGATATAAATCTCTTCACCCCAACTACCCTCCCGAAAAATAATTTCGCGGCTGAGAAAAACCTTTTCTCCAAGGCTGCGGTCAATCAGAAGTAATTCATCTAGAGGAATGTCTTCAAACAGGGGAACGCGCTTAAGAAAAAAGATGCGACTCAAGGGGAGTTTCTCCAGAGGATGGGGGTGTTTGAGAGTAGCAGTTAGGGTTTGAGCAGTTTGGCGGGTCAGAGCATCAAAGTGGGTCAAACTTTGATCAGGAATTTCGTTGTGCGTTAGCGCCAGGGTAATCATAGCGGCGATCCGAATCCAGCGATCGCGGCTGGTTAGCATCTGATCGAGTACCTCCCGATGGGATACCGATGCCACTGGAATCGGGCTTACCCCTGTGGCCAGATACTCCAATAAGGGTAAGATCGGCTGAACAAAGCGACGATGGCTCAGGGAAGCAAGGGTCGTAAGGGCTTGTTGTCGATCGGCTGTGTTTGTGGAAGCTAGGAGCCGTTCAATCTGCTCAATGGTTTGGGCGTGACCCAGACAGGCCAACACATAAAAAACCTGCTGTATGAATTGGTGATGAAAATCTTGCAGGGCAAGAGCCGGAATTTGCCAGCTTGGATCATCGAGGGGAATTTGCTGCAGCCAAGTGAGGGTTGATTCAGCCAGGCAATACCCAGATTGAAGATGGTGCCAGAGCAATTCCTCGGTGCGACGGGTACGAATTTGACTCAGAGCCGCGATCGCGGCTGTTTGTACCTCGCGTTGGGGCGCGTTGAGATAAGCCTCTACCAGCGGCAACGCCATCTCGCCATAGGTCGCAACGGTTTTTGCCGCCTGTTTGCGAACCAGCGGGCTTTCATCCTCCAGGCTGGTGATTGCCATAATTAAGACATCTTCGCTCTGCAACGCTTGCATTAAACCCAGGGCGGCTGCCCGTACCTGCCCATCCTCATGGTTCAATTCAATGGTTGCCAGGGCAACTAAGTCTCGATCTGCGGGCTGGGCCAAACTTGCCAAGGTCTGTAGGCTGGCCGCTCGCACAGTCACATCTGGTGTGAGCAAAAGTTGATGGATGAGGGGAATAAAGCAGCGATCGCCCGTACGCTGAATGGTCGATAGCAAGCGTTGTCGAATTTGGCGATCGGCCTCTGGAGAAACGACCGTGTTTAAAAATGTCCAGGCTTTTTCATAGGCCAGTTGCACCGCAGTGACCGGAGCCTCTGCCTGCCAAACTGCAAGACAGGCAAGGGCACGAACAAGTGGGCTAGAATCCTCTAAAAAAAATAAAAGCTGAGTTACGGAAAAGGTTTGCCTCGTTGTAATTAGCGTTTCTATCACAGTTGCCCGAATCCCCTCGTTTTCAGCAACCATTTGCACCCGCAAATAGCGTTGAAACTCGGCTTGTTGACTACTCGCTAAAAACTGGACAATGGCGTTTTGGACATCAGGGTTTGCGCGTAGCAACAGCTCTTGCACCTGGGTCAAAAATTGCCCAGGGTTGGCTAACCGTGCGGCTACCTCTAAGCCAAGAATCTGAGCATCGGGTGCATCACTGGCTAACAACTCCCGCACTTCGACCGCATATTCGTCTGATAGTTTTGCCAAACGAGTACTGGCCCGACTCAAATCGATGGAACCCGCCCTCAACTGCATTAACATCGATTCCAGGTAGCTCTTACCTGTGAGGTAACTAACCACCAGAAAGGCAATGCTAAACCCAATCCCAACACGAGATAGAGCTTGCCCCGTCAAAACCTGCTGTCCAACCAGCAGCAAGCCACCAGAAATAGCTTGAAATAGGGGATAGAGTAATCCATCAATCACTAACCGGGCGCGTCCTGAAAATTGCCGTGGAATCGCACTGTAACTGAGCGTTTGTACCGGTTGAGCAATGCTGCTATTGAGCGCATCATAGTTGAAATGAACGCCAATTGCTGTCAGAAGCCGAGGTTGCCAGGCTACCCCCAAAAAGCTAACCAGTGTGGTTAACGCATAAATCAGATTAACGCGCTGTACACCCCAACGGTTGAGTAGGGGGCGGGTTAAATAGTAGCTAATAAAAATTTCTGAGGCGCTAAAAATAGCACTGAGCGTCCCCAGAAAGCCCGCTAAATTCTCTTGTTGTGGAAAAGCCTGGGTATAGACGGCGAAAAACTGCAGCTCACTCAGCCCCCATAGAAAAACAGCGATCGCCATTTGAGTCGCCATCAACAAAATGAGAGGATAGCGCTTAACCAGACGAGGAAAGCTTTCAATACTCGGTAAAAAGTCGGCATCATTCAGCTTTGTTATTTCTCCTTGATCTGGCACAAGGCGCTGCAGCCAATGCAACTGCACCAGGCCACAGCCACACAGTAACGGTACAACGAATAAAACATTCTCAGTGCGAATGATGTCTGAGAGCCATTGCACTAAGCCACCGGCCATAAAACCACCCGCTGTCATCGCCATGACAAACAGAGGTGTGTAGCGCTCCAGTTGTAATCCACTAAAGTAGTCAGAAACCAGTGTCCAAAATAGAACGCCTAAAATTAAATCTCCCAGGCTCAGGCTAATATAAATGCTGTAGCCAACGACTTCGCTCTGCCAAACCAATAGCAAGCGTAACCCCAACACCAGCAGCGCTATACCAATCAACACCCAGTACATCAGCACTAAGCGGGAAACATGATCGATTAGGCGGTAGAACACCAGGGAAATCGGCAAAGAAACCAGCCCTAGCGCAACATAAAGTAGGGGAATTGACTCTGCCCCAGCCCGATGGAGAAACAAGGCTGCGGATACGGCATAGCCCACAACGCTAATGGCCATTACCAGTGCTGCAAAAATCTGGAATGGTAATAATTTTTTCCACTGCTTTAGTGGTTTCCAGTCATTTTCTGGCGCGATTCTGACCATATTTCCTATCCTGGCACTATCCCTGGTTAGAACCGACAAAACCGCCAGGCAATCCAAGATCTTTACGGATTCTTCTAATTTTTGAAGAAATGTTATTTAGAGGCCGCAGGGCCATTTTGTGACTCAGATGGACAGAATCAGAACTGGCACCTACTTCGCCTTCCTGGGTTAGTCCCTGATCCATTACGGGCAACCTAGCAGTCAGATAGATCCGCCTATCCCTAAATGCCATGAATCTTGACTCTTCACGTCCTGAATCTCATTCACTATCAAGCCAGTCTGAGGCGATAAATGCTCAGACTGGAGCTAGGGTACCCATTCACCCCATCGAAATCGAAGCAAATAGTAACGAAGAGGCGGCTCCGTCCGAAGCAATTCCCATCGGAATCGCCAGGGCTTCGACCCTAGTGATCGAATCAGAGCCAGAACACCCCCCCGACACATGCCCTGTTCCTCAGGTGCCGCTTAAGTATATTCAGGGAATTATTCAGGGAAACCGGGCATTTATCATTACCAATTTGTTACCAGGCGCGTCCTACACAATCTACCAACCACAAATGGTCTGGACAATTGGACGAAATCGTGAAGCGGCCATTCCGCTCCAGGATCGGGCGATGTCTCGCCGCCATGCTGTGCTGCTATTTATTCCTCAGGCGGGGTTTCAGTTGGTTGATCTGAACAGCATGAATGGCTCCTTTGTCAATGGCAAACGCATTTGTCACCGCTGTTTTCTGCGCGATGGCGATCGCCTCAGACTAGGGAGTACAGATTTGACCTTCTTTACCAGCCGGCATACCCGGTCAGTGGGTGCGCTCCATGAGGAGATACTGGCACGAATTAATAATGACAAGTCCTACTCGCCACAAAACTCTTACATGGACTACGTTGAGCTAGAAGAACCTGAAATTCTGTTTAACCGAGCTGTCAATCCTGACACCTGAATTTTTGGGGTCTGTTCTCCGTCCTTTAGGGCGAAATACCTGTCAGGGCTGGTCTCGTTAGTTTGTATCATTGGTCTTATAACCTGAAAGTTCACCCCAAAGACACATTGGCGAAAAAGGAATGGCTCTAGCCTGGATTACTCACCAACCGCTGAAACCTTGATGGCAGAAACACCTCAATATACAGACTGTTTTTAAGAAAATCGCTAGATTGGCTTCTTGGTAAGTCTTCCAGCGATTTTCCGAAATCGTCATGAATCATGCAGGTTAGGTTTCCTGCGCCTCTGTGGTAAAACTTTATGCTTTTCAGTTTTTGAGTCTACAATCCCTAGCTTTTGGCCGAAGCCTGCAAGTATTGCATAATCCCCTGGGCGATCGCTCTCGCCATTTGACTCCGAAAGTTCTCGTCTGTGAGCCGACGAATATCACTTGCCCCGGTCAAAAAGCCGGTTTCTACTAGTACAGAAGGCATCGTAGTATTGCGTAACACATAAAAGCGAGCCTGTCTGACGCGACGATCTGGCATGCCTGTCATCTGGAGAATGCTGCTATGGATGCTGCGGGCTAGATCTAAGCCATTCGAAAAGTAATAGGTTTCTAACCCATTCACATCACTCCGGCCAGCAGGCATCGCATTGGCGTGAATACTGACAAAAACGGCCGCATTGGCTCGCTGCGCAGTTTGAACCCGTGCCCCTAAGCCAAGCTCCACATCATTTTGGCGGGTCATAATTACCTGAATACCCTGACGGCTTAACTCTGCACTGACTTTGCGGGAAATATCCAGCACAATGTCTTTTTCATAAACTCCGCCAATCCCGATCGCCCCAGGGTCGCTTCCTCCATGCCCCGGATCAATAACGACAACAACTCGACCATTTTGAGCGGGGGGGATTGTTGGAGGCGGGGTGGTGGGTTGGGGTGGCTCAGGTACCGGAATGCTCGTTGGCGGGGTTGTCGCAGTGGGAGGCGTTAAAACTGGGCGAGAACGCATCAAGTCCAGGGCGATCGCCCGCTGGTCAAATTGACGGACTTCTTGGATTTGTACCCCTGCCGCTGGCTGCAGGTAGATTACAACGGTGCGAGGGTCTTCCTGCCGTAGACGCAACTGCAAAATGGGGCTGCTAGCATCGAGGTTAGGGCCAGATAAATTATCGGCCAGTTGGGCAGAGTTAATGGTGACTCGATAGGAAGCTGTTGTGCGATCCCAACCAGTGGTGTACTGCACTGGTTGATCGGCCCGAATCAACAACCGCCCACTCCCATTCTCCAGGCTGACGGATTGGATTGTCGCGAGTTGGGGGGGCGCACTCGTTGGAGGAACGGCCTGACCAGGACGACTATCGATGCTACTGGCGGAGACTCCGCCTGCCGGTACAACTGCAACACCCTGGTCACTTACAATTCCCTGCCAATCTGGGCTATCTGCCGTGACATTGAAGATCAGACGGGTTGTGGTCTGTTCCTGTACAATTTGAATCCGGCTCACGCCATAACGGCCAATCATTTGGTCGCGCGCGACACTGGCGGCTACCGTCGTGTTAGGAAGATCTAAGGTGATCTGGCGGCGATCGCGGCTGCGAGACTGGCGAACCTGAGGCACTCTACCATTGGTGCGGAGAAAGAAGCCATCAGTGGTGACGCGAATCGTTTCCAGGGTGGTTACTGCGGGGCTGGGTGTCGTTGCTCCAGGTGTCGGGGAAGAAGAGGGGGGAGGAGAGGACGGCGGAGTTGCAATCGGTGCTGGCTCTGCGGCAACGGGTGTTGGCGTTGGGATCTGGACAGTCCAACGACGTGCTGTAATGCCACGAAACCGCACCTGATTCGGATCCAAGGTATACCCTGGGGCCAACTCAACCACAATTCGCATTGTTTGCGGATCAAATTGGCCAAACCGAATGGCTCGTATTACACCGCCATCCGGAATTGACTGCGTATAGGAGGGGCGATCTAGTCTGACTCCTGGCAGGTCAATAACCAATCGGGTCGGATCGGGAATCAGTTGCGCCTGGGGCTGAACATCAATATCGGTGGTGAACTCTAGCAAGTTCTGGCGGGCATCAAATTGCCAATTTTCTAACCGTGCGGCCAAGGCCGACACGGGTAAGCCCCAGAGGGAAGCTGCAAGCAATAAGGAGTAGGGAAAATGTTTCACGTTTCTCGTTCAAATCTTAGCAAACCAGACAATTAGAAAAACTCGCAAGCTTATCTCACACCACAGAAGCTTGATTGAATCACAATCAATGTCACCAACTCATCAGCGAACTGATAAGCTCCTCCTGAGAATAGGGTATAGAGGGTAAAATCTACACTTCATTCACTCCTCTGAAAGTCACTGGTCATCCGGTTAATTTGCCATGAATTTAGACAATTAGGATGGAGTGAAATCTAAGTTAGTGTTCCCAAAATCCCTCAGAGCAGGGTTTTCCCTATCCATCTAAGGGGAAGATCAGATAATTGTGTAGGTTGGCTGACGTTAATCATCAAAATAGGTTTCTGCATTTTCTAAAAACATTGGACTCTAATTTCAGCATTTGGTTGGGTTACGCTCAATTCAAGTTGAGCGATCGCGGCTACATCGAAAACTGGGTACGAATATACCTGAAGATTGAGAAGGGCGATCGCTAATTTTTGAAATTGGGGGTTTCGATATCTAAAAATTAAAGTCTGAGGCTACAGCCAGAAATCTATCGCCGTTGCCATGTTGATCATGGCGACAGCAAGTCAGAACGCCTACCCAGCCTAGGTGGTTGAGCACTTGGTTTTGTCCTAAACAGAAAAACACCAGAGACAAAGCTTGATTTCGCTTTTATCCCTGGTGTTAAACAATGAGTTAGGTGATTGATTATTGGCTACCGTTTCTCTATCTGGTCTGATCCAGATCGGTTTTCCGCTTTCGCTGACAAATACCTTACCTATTTAGCCGGAGAAAGAGTACGACGCTTCTCAATCATGCGGTAGACCTCAATGATGTCGCCCTCAGCCCAACCACTAAAGTTATCAACCCCAATACCGCACTCATAACCAAAGCTCACTTCTTTGACATCATCCTTCATCCGCTTGAGAGAATCGAGATTACCTTCAAAAATCGTCTCTTTGCCACGGTGGACTCGAATCTTAGCATTCCGCTGAATTTTACCTGATTGGACATAGCAACCAGCAACAGACCCCTTACCCACAGGGAAAACGGCCCGAACTTCCACCTGGCCAAGCGGCTCTTCTACCAGTTCTGGCTCCAGCAAGCCTTCCATGGCAGCACGAATATCGTCGAGCAGATTATAGATGATGGTGTAATCGCGAACATCAACTCCCAGGCGATCTGCTGACTGCCTAGCACCCGGTGCCAGAGTTGTGTTGAAGCCAATAATAACGGCATCACTGGCAGCGGCCAAATCTACATCCGTTTCTGAGATTTCGCCCGGTGCGGCAAACAGCGTACGAATCTGCACCTCATTTTGAGGCAGTTGCTTCAGAGAACCTAGAATGGCCTCAATGGAGCCTTGAACATCAGCTTTTAGTACCAGGTTCAGTTCCTTTAAGTCGCCTTCCTGAGCACGGGCAGAAAGGGTACCCAGGCTAACACGACGAGAAGACATGGCTTGTAACAGGCGTGATTGACGCTGCACATCCGCCCGATCTGTCGCGATCGCCCGAGCTTCCTTCTCATCGGCATAGACCTGAAACTCATCTCCAGCCGCTGGAACATCATTTAGCCCCAGCACTTCAACGGCAAAGGAAGGGGTCGCCTGCTTGACGCGATCGCCCCGATCATCCACCATGGCGCGAACCTTACCCAAAACAGAGCCAGCAACCAGAATATCCCCAACTTTCAGAGTGCCATTTTGCACTAAGAGGGTAGCAACAGGGCCTTTTGCCTTGTCCAGATGCGCTTCAATCACTGTTCCTCGGGCTAGTCGATCAGGATTAGCATAGAGATCTTCTACCTCCGCGACCAACAAAATCATCTCCAACAGGGTATCCAGGTTCTCACCCTTAATGGCGCTGACAGGAACCATAATCGTCTCGCCCCCCCATTCCTCAGGCACCAGACCAAACTCCGTTAGTTCCTGTTTCACACGTTCAGGTTGAGCTTCTTCCTTATCAATTTTGTTAATTGCTACCACAATCGGCACCTCTGCCGCCTTGGCATGACTGATCGCCTCAATTGTTTGAGGCCGCACCCCATCATCGGCAGCCACCACCAGAATAGCGATATCAGTGACCCGTGCCCCCCGTGCCCGCATGGCTGTAAATGCCTCGTGGCCAGGGGTATCTAAAAAGACAATCTGCTGAGTAGCGCCATTGTGTTCTACATCGACATGGTAGGCACCAATATGCTGGGTAATACCGCCAGCTTCGCCCTGGGCCACCTTAGAGTTACGGATAGAGTCCAGCAGTGTGGTTTTACCATGATCTACGTGCCCCATAATCGTGACTACAGGTGGGCGACGCTGGAGATTGTCCAAATCAGTATCATCCAGCATCTCGGTAACCTTTCGAGCCTCAGACTCTTTCTTACCAGCCTCTACCAGAATCTCGAACTTCTCTGCAACCGTTGTTGCTGTCTCAATATCAAGTGTCTGGGTAACATTTGCCATGATCCCCTCCATAAAGAGGGTTTTAATGATTTCTGTATCAGGAACCATCATCATGTTGGCAAGCTCCTGCACCGTTACACCACCTGTCAAGGTGATAACTTCTGGCTTCTGAGGCTTGATGTCCTGTTCCCGGCGTTCCCGACGCTCACGCGGCGAACTTGACTTTTTCGCTTTCGGTGCTGCCGCCACTGGCTTGCTTGCCTGAGGCGAACGAGCAGTCTTAGGCTTCGGTGGCCTCATCAAAGAAATACTGATGGCGTTCGCAGCCTCAGCTTCTTCATCAAGACCCTCCCCGTCTTCTAAATCGTCATCTTCGAGGTAGATTTCAAAGTCTTCCTCATCTTCATCGACATCCGGCAAGCGACGCTTTGCCTTTGTACCGACCTTTGAAGCTTTTTCAATAAACTCTTGGGTCTCATCTTCCTCCTCCTCACGCCCTTTCTTTTTCGAGCGCGGCAGAGTCGGGCGGTGTAACTGAACGGTTTCAGTCGTTGCCTCTTCCGGAGCACCACCCACTCTTAAACGCTTGGGCCGTGCCTTCAGCAAAATTTCTGGAGTCTCGATTCCCTCACCATCACTGAGAGGGGTGCTGGGTTCTTCTGCAACAGGCTTATTTGGACGACGCAACTCGACAATGGTCTGAGGACGCGCCGGACGGCCATCAACCGACTTGGAAACAGGTGGCCGACTTGCACCAGCAGCAGAACTACCCCCCCGTTCAGGTTTACTGGTGGTACCAAGGCGCTCACCGGTCACCTCAGAGGGTTTCTTCAACACAGGGCGATTTGGGGAGCTAGGCTTTGCTGGCGCAGCACTTGAACCGGATGGTGTCGGAGCCGACGGCTTAACCGGGGGCTTCACCAACCGGGGAGGCTTGGCTTCTGAAGCTTTTACCTCAGCGACTTTCGCCTCAGCAGGAACCGCTGCTGGCTTCAACGGCTCTGGTTTTAACAACTCTGGCTTCGATAATTCTGGCTCTAATGGCTCTTGTTTGGCGGCTGCATCCGCGATCGCCACAGGAGCAGAAGTATCCGAGCGACTTACTTCCTGAGTAGGCTTCTCTTCAGACTTGACGGGACTGGCTGGAGGAGTGGCTACTGGCGAGGGGCGAACAGGAGCAGACGGCTTTCTAGGAGCCGCAGGTAAAGGCGTTGCTGCCGCCTCAGGCGCTGGAGGATTTGGAGTCACTGGAGGCTGAGGACTCACGGGTTGACGAGCAACAGCAGGTTTCACAGCCCTTACCTCAAGAATCTGAGGTTTCTTCTGGATGGGCACACTCGAACGACTGCTCGGCTCCTGTGCCGATGCAACGGAACGAGGCTGGAGTTGCTTCTGAGAAACTGAAGTAGTGGTTCGCTTGTCGCCAATCGCAGCTCGAATCCTCTCAGCTTCGGCATCTGTAATCGTGCTACTGTGGCTCTTTGCCGCGATATTTTGTTGTTCACAGACCGCCAATATGTCTCTGTTATCCAAATTTAATTCCCGTGAAAGATCGTAAATTCTAACTTTGCCACCACTCATCCAGTCTTCCTCTCTGCCTACTCTAACCGTGTCACATAAGTTACCTGCCGCTTTTCACTAAACGTTAATCAATCCAAACCTCTCTAGCCCATTCAGAGAAATCTCGAACCTTCATACTGCTCAGCAAGGGACGGAATGTCAAGCCATTGCTAGATCTTAATTGTCATAGCAACCGTTTCAGAAAAGCCTAACCTCTTAATTTTGCCTCAACCTCCTGATACTGGCTTAACCTTGCCACAAAGAACGCCGTTAATCTGGCGAAGTGAGCCTGGCGAAACCGCTGGATCTACACGGCATTGCCCGAACACAAACAGCCCCTCTTTAGCCTAGCAGGTCATCATCTAAGTAGCAGGATCCCGTAAGATTACAGAACGCAAACTACTATCCTGGCATTTCACTAGGGCAAGCTAGGGCATTAGGGCATGGTATCCGTACAGTCAAGATAGAATGATCGACCTCCGAGCGGGGCGAAAGCCTCCTATCTTAGAATAACATTCTAATCCTGATCCTCTAATCTCAACCAATTCTACAACTCCGCTATTTGAGTTTGATTGATCGCTAGGGAAGCTCTTGGCCAAAGGTCTCCTGCTCTTCCTCATTTATCGCTTTCCCCCTCCAAATGGCTCTTTTTTAACTCAGGCTCGAGGCGTTGCCACAGCTGACGATAGATATCCTCTGGAATGGTTGCCTTGAGCGCCCGTCCTAGTCGATTTTTCCGCTGGGCTAATTTCAGGCATTCGGTCTGAGGGCAGAGGTAAGCTGAACGCCCCATCCCCTGATCCAGTTGAACTGTGTAGGTGGGGTGTAGGCGTACAACTCTAAGGAAGCGATCCTTCGCTCCGGTCGAGCGACAGCTAATACAACGGCGGTAATTGGGAGGTAAAGACACAACCCAGCCTCCTGGAGATAGTAATGTCGGCCAACTCACTGCTAGGGGCGCTCTAAAGCGGCGGCAGACTCAGTTCCAGAACCATCAAGCTCTTCTCCACCGTCAATCTCTAGATCGTCGTCTTCAAGGGCCTCCTCGTCCTCTAACGTGTCGATTTCTTCCAGTTCTTCTTCTAAATCTGCAGCGATTGACTCAGCTTCTGCCTCATCGGCTTCTTCCAGCCTTTCCTGCTCCGCAGCGGCCTCTTGCTCCGCCGCTTTTCGCTCCGCTGCCTCTGCTTCCCATTGGGCTTTTTGTCTACGTTCTTCTAGAATTTCGGCAATTTTCTCATCTTCGGCGGCGTAGTCATACTTTGCGGAGTCTTTAATATCAATTTTCCAGCCCGTTAAGCGAGCAGCCAGGCGTACATTTTGGCCCTCTTTACCAATTGCTAGACTTAATTGATCCTCCGGCACAAGAACATGGGCCTGCTTTTCCTCTGGATCAATCAACCGTACTTCGTCCACCCGCGCCGGACTCAAGGCATTAGAAATGTAGTTAGCTGGGTCAGGAGACCAGCGAATTACATCAATCTTCTCCCCTTGCAGCTCATTGACAACGGCTTGAATTCTCGACCCGCGTGCACCAATACAGGCTCCAACCGGATCAACATCTCGCTCAACCGTGTCTACAGCAATTTTTGTGCGTGGCCCAACCTGCCGTGAGGGTGGGTTAGCCTCCCGTGCAACGGCCACAATCCGGACGACTTCATCTTCAATCTCTGGTACTTCATTGGCAAACAAATAGACAACTAATCCAGCATCGGCTCGTGATACCAGCAGTTGTGGCCCACGATGGGAACCTTCCAGAACCCTTTTCAAATAAACCTTATAGCTAGCGTTAGACCGATACTTGTCATTCGGAAGTTGCTCTTTCTTCATCAGCTCAGCTTCGACTTCAGGGTTGCCAAAACCGCTGCTAACTGCCATGATGACTGACTGCCGCTCAAACCGGAGTACCCGTGCCTGCAAGACCGTGCCTTCAAGGTCTTGAAATTCTTCTTGAATGATTTTGCGCTGTTGATCGCGTAACTTTTGAGCCAGCACTTGTTTAGTTTGGATCGCCGCCATCCGGCCAAATTCTCCTTGATCTGGCGTCACATCCAGAACCACGGTATCGCCGGGTTGGGCTTCGGCAGCGACCTCTTGCACTTCTTGAAGGGAAATTTCGTGATCTGGGTTGATGACTTCTTCTGCAATGGTTTTGGTCGCAAGAACCCGAAAACCCTCGTCTTCGATATCTAACTCAACCTCAAAGTTGTGAAAATACTCATCATCAAAATGTCCTTCTAAGCGCTGAGTACGGCGATAGCGTTCATAACCTTTGAGCAGCGCTTCACGTAAGGCGTCCTGCACCGATGTTTTAGGTAGATTGCGCTCACGGCTAATGCTGTCAATCATTTCCCGCAATCCGGGAAGAGGGACCATCGACATAGATTCTTCAAGCTCCGTTGTGTGAGGTGTAGTGAAAAAGAAAGGAATCTGGCCTGAGAACAGACACCAGCTTCAGCGGCGTTTTTCATTGAGTTGAACATTGACGACAAGTTCACGGGGCAAAACAATGACTTTACCCTTTTGACTGAGATGAACCGCCGTATCGTCGCGCCCAATCAACTGACCGCTCCATTCTTGTTGACCGCCGACGGGTTCGGTCAGTTTTACCAGCACTGAAAACCCTTTGAAGGAAATAAATTCGCGATCGCTGGTTAACTGGCGTGAAATTCCTGGGCTAGAGACCTCCAGCACATAGGCGCCGGGAATCACATCCGCAGTGTCAAGGGCCAATTCAAGCGAACGACTCATCCGCTCACAGTCATTTAAGCTCGTGTCGGACTCACAATTGCGCACATCCACCCTCAGCACTGGCGGGCTTTGGTTGGTATGAAAAACAACATCAACAACTTCTAGCCCCAAGCTTTCGGCAACAGGGGTTGCTAAATCTAAAATGTGAGGAATCAGAGGATGCGTCATTGGCGATCGGCAATCAACAAAAAATAAATAAAACAAATAAAAAAAGTGGGTTGGCACCCACTTCTCTTGAAGTGATAGCTTTCTCGAATCAAACCACCACTGCCCTGAGAGTTATCATCACCGTAGACAAATGCAGACCAGCACCGGATTCAAAGCTCTAGAATACCAATTGTTGAGCTCCAGCTTTGCGCTAATCCATCAATCCACATTTGCTCAATCCGCAGGGGATAAGCAACGAGACAAGCCTACCACTTAGTCTAGCTTACTTTCTAGCCGATGCAGTAATGAATCGTGAAGAAAAACCGGAGAAGGTATTGCAAACGAACAGGGTTTGAATTTAGAATTATAGACTGTGTTGATTTTACAAGACTTTAATCCTATGCCCAAGCTAAAGACGCGCAGAGCCGCTGCAAAGCGCTTCAAATCAACCGGTTCTGGTAAAATTGCGCGGCGTAAAACCTATCGCAATCACTTGCTAGAACACAAAAGTGCCTCTCGGATTCGTCGCTTAAAGAAGATGGGCTTAGTGCATGAGCGGGATGAGGACAATGTCCACCTGATGTTGCCCTACCTTTAAGCCTTTAAGGATGGGTGAGCAGGGCAGGGGAGTGCAGCTGATCCCGCTAACGACTTTTATTTTTTATTCTTGAGAGAGTACAGACAATGGCACGGGTAAAGCGTGGTAACGTAGCGCGTAAGCGTCGGAAAAAAATCTTGAAATTGGCGAAGGGGTTTCGTGGCTCCCACTCGCGCCTATTTCGTACGGCAAACCAACAGGTGATGAAGGCGCTGCGCTATGCATATGCGGATCGGCGCAAACGGAAGCGGGACTTTCGGCGATTGTGGATTACCCGAATTAATGCGGCAGCTCGTCTTCATGGGATGAGTTACAGTCAACTGATTGGCAACTTAAAGAAGGCAGATATCGAAATTAATCGTAAGATGCTGGCTCAGATGGCGATTCTTGACCCGACTGGTTTTAGTCAGGTGTTGGAGTTGGCAGGCAAAGCGGCCAAGCGGTAGATGCTGAAGATTTTACCGACCCTGCTGAGCTTAGGTGTTAGTTGCCTGGGGATGGGGGCACTGGTACAGATGCCTCCATTTTTGATGGCATCTGTCAATGCGGCGGAACTCCCGGTATTACAGAGCCGGGGAAAGCTAAGGGTGGCTGTTAAAAACAACCTTCCTCCTCTGGCAATGCGGCAGGCTGATGGAAATTTGGCCGGGTTTGAAATTGAAATTGCCCAGCGACTGGCGGCGGAACTTTTGCCAGAGCGTCTAGCTCTAGAATTGATACCTGTTACCAATGCCGATCGCCTTTCGGTGGTGTTGCGTAGTGAAGTGGATTTTGTTATTGCTCGCCTGACCGCAACAGAAATGCGATCGCGGGTTGTCGTTTTTAGTATTCCCTACTATCTCGATGGCACTGCTCTGGTGACAAAAAATCCAGCCCTCCGGCGTACCAGAGATGCAGAACAAGCGGCCATTGCTGTTTTGAATGGTTCCAGCACAATCGCTACGCTGCGCGATCGTTTGCCGGGTGCCCGGCTTGTGGCTGTATCCTCCTATGTCGAAGCAAAGCAACAGTTAGATCAGGGGGCTGTGGAGGCGTTTGCGGCAGATGCCAGCATCTTAACCGGCTGGGTGCAGGCATTTCCCGAATTTCGCTTGCTTCACCCACTGTTGTCAGTCGAACCGCTGGCGATCGCTTTGCCTAAGGGTAATCAGCACGATCCCCTGCGCCGCCGGGTTAATCGCCTACTTGAGACTTGGCATGTGAACGGCTGGCTAGAAGCCCGCGCTCGATACTGGGGCTTACCCTGGCAGAAAACATTGACATTGGAGCCACTAGCAGTGCCGGTACAGCCAAAGCCTTAGTTGTGTATTCGTGAGTCTTGCGCTAGAGTGCCACAACAGAGCTTAGGATAGGGAGTGAATCTGTTTTTAAGAGAGCTGATTTGCTAGTCCTATGGAAAACACTTCACCCATTTTGTACATTTCTTTATTGTTGGGATTGTTAAGTATTTCAGCAATCGCGATCGGCCGCCAAGTCTTAAAGACTCGCCGCACTGAAAGCACCCTTACCCGATTGCAAAATAAGCTTTCTAAAGAAAAAGGCAGCGCCCAAGAATATTACGAGCTAGGCAGCATTTACCTGGATAAGCGGCTATTTACCCAAGCAGTGAATGCCCTTCAAAAAGCACTCAAAGCCGAGGAACTGACGGATGTTGAAAGTGCGGCTGTTTATAATGCTTTAGGGTTTGCTTACTTTGCTCAAGATCAGTTTGACCTGGCCATTCGTCACTATAAGGAGGCGACCAAGCTAGATCCAAGTTATACAACGGCTTTTAATAACCTGGGCCATGCCTATGAGCGCAAGCAGTTAACCAGTCAAGCGCTGTCAGCCTACGAGCAAACTTTAGCCATTGATGCCGAAAATCAAACAGCGAAACGCCGAGCTGAATCGTTGCGTAAGCGCCTGGTACCATCTACCAATAATTAGTGCTGCCACGCGGATTTAAACTGCAAAATATAAGGTGAACATACTCAGTGCGTCTGTGTTTCAGTCATTCTGAATGGCTGAACAGGGTGATGCTCAGAAAAGAGTTGCCCCTTTAAGAGAGAGAGTACTCTTCGGCTCCTTTCGACTTTGCTCAAGACCAAACCACTCAGGGCAGGGTTGACTGAGCAGTGGTGAACGCAGCATCGATCGCTCCTTTTCCCCTAACGAGTAAGCGGGTTCGCCTCAAACTCAGACTTAATCGACCCAGCCTAAATCTTGATCATTTAAGCTGCCAGAAGGT
>Ga0272446_1001080_pt1 | contig 40759 bp, 26 predicted proteins | sample YNPCB0061_FD_194587 | JGI IMG/M metagenome (GOLD analysis project Ga0272446, IMG submission 194587) | Hot spring microbial mat communities from Yellowstone National Park, WY, United States - YNP-CB-006-1 | ecosystem: Environmental > Aquatic > Thermal springs > Hot (42-90C) > Sediment | place...
ACTGGCGAGAGCAACCCCGCGATCGTGTACAGCACGCCCAGCGTCATCCCGGTCCACGCGAAGTCCGACAAGCTGTAGACCAGCTCGCCCTCGAAACGATCGACCCAAATGAAGCGATCGATCCGGAGCGCGAAGGCACGCAGCGCCTTCCAGTCGAACCATCGTTGTACCTTGTCGCGCCAGCGCGCGAGCTTGCCGAGGAAGCCGTCCTTGTCGTGCAAAAGCTCGTCGTGCATGCGGTCCGCGATCTGTTCCTGCATGCGTGGCGTGATGTTTCGGTGCAGCAGCTTGTAGTCGAGCAGATACACCTGCACGAACGGCTGAATGCCGTGCGCCGCGGCGAAGGCAATCGTGATCGAGTCGAGGATCTCCAAGGCGCCCGCGGCAAACCAGCTCTTGCCGAGCTCGCCGCGGACCTTCAGATTGCCGCGAACCGGGATCGGTGCGAACGCCGCGACGATCAGCCCCAGCACGACCTTGCGCAGGACGAGCGCCGCCGCCACCACCATCGCTGCCAAAGCGATCGCGGACACGGCGTATGCCGCTCGACTCAGCTCCGGCCATAGAACCTGGTACCACTGCACGATCCCGTCGTCGTTTCTCGTCCTCGGTGTTCACGCCGCCATCGCCGACGCGACGGACCATCTACTTTTTGTCGTCCTCCGGCTTGGGCGGAAGAACCTGGTTGACCGTTTCGGGGAGCACGTCGATGGCGCGCTGGATGATGGCCTTGGCGCCGCGGCGCACCGTGAGCATTTGAGCGTTACCGCCCTTGCTCACGACGACGAAAGCGCGAGGCTCGACGACGAGACCGCCGCCGGCCCCACCGACATCGACAGCAGCCCCGCGGCGCGTGACCTCGCCCGTCACGTCGCCGGAGCCCGTGCCGAAGCCCACGGAGACCTTGCACAGCGGCACGACGGCGTTGTCCGCGAACGTCATGGGCCGGCCGACCACGGATTCGGACTTGGATACGCGGTACAGTTGTTTCATCAGGTGGGTTACGAGATCGTCCAGTTCCATCTGTGTTCTCCAATCCCTTCACGAGCGGGTGCCGTGTCGACACGCTGCGGGCCCTGGAGCGTGGTGCGTGCCATCCGAATCGACAGAAGCACGTTCTGCTCCCCGGACCGAACCATACAGAAGAGCACCGCGCGGCGCCACGTCAACCTGAACATGCGATGCCGACGCTCAGCGACCCCCGCAGCCACCGCCTCATGCACGATGCCCGCGAGGGGGTAGCAGGCACCGGCAGCCTGCGGCAGGCCCAGCACGAGCACGGCCGAAACGGTCGGCGGAGTGGCAAGCCCGAACGCGGCATGCATCCCAACGCAAGCAGGATCGCTGCGGCCAGACGGCGGGCTCACCGGCGAAGAGCCGGCGTGCATCCGGGCCCGATCCGAGCTATCGAACCCGGCGGACCCGCGCCGTGATGCACGGACGGCGGTCCATGCAAGACGACGAGGAGACCACGATGAACAAGGAGAAGTTCGAGGAGCTGCTCGCGTTCGCCATCGAGCAGGAGCAGGCGGCGGTCGAGTTCTACACCGAGCTGGCGGGCAAGGTGACCGACGATCACGTCAAGCAGACGCTGCTCGAGTTTGCGAACCAGGAGCGCGGACACAAGGCGAAGCTCGAAGCCGTACGCCAGGGCCGCAAGCGCGGTGCGGTCGCCAAGACCAACGTGCCGGACCTCAAGATCGCCGACTACCTGGTGGAGGTCGAGGTCACCCCGGACCTGTCGTTTCAGGGGGCGCTGATCATCGCCATGAAGAAGGAGAAGGCAGCCTACCGGCTGTACATGGACATGGCCGCCGCCGCGCCCGACAAGGACACGCGCGATCTGTTCCTGTTCCTCGCCCACGAAGAGGCCAACCACAAGCTCAACTTCGAGGTGCAGTACGACGACCTCATCTACCAGGAAAACTGACGGTCGCCGTATCGCGGCCGAAGCGCGTCAGCCTGGATACATCCCTTTCTTCAAGCCCTTGATTTTCTCGAGCACGAGGTTGTGCTGCAGCTTCTCGGTCGTGACGTCGCTCATGCCCTGTACCATGATGGCCCGCAGACCTTGCGTCGAGCCGCGAGCGTACCGGCTCCCTACGAGCTGGCGCCAGGCACGGGTGTGAACTCTGCCCAGCCGTAGCGATCCGCGTAGGCGCGATAGACCCCCGGACACATGTCACGCCGCGCGCAGCGCTCGCACCCGGCGCCGTACCGACGCACCGGCGGTTCGGCCCCGTCCTCCTCGTCGTCGTGCTGCACGCTGCTCACGATCGCCGAACCATGGACCGTGCAAGGTGGCACATCGACGATCACCGCGCGCGTGAACCAGCCGTCGTCGCCGTCCTTCAATCGCTCGAAGGATTGCCGTATCTCCCGATAGCTTGGCAGGATCGCGTCTAGCGTTTCTCGCGGCTGTCCGGTGAGCCGCATCGCGTGGTACGCCGCCTCGTCGACACCGCGTTCCATCAGCCATCGATGAAGCTCAGGGAGCAACGGCGTGTTGATCCGCGTTAGCACCGTCGCCGTGCGCACCGTCACCCCGCGGCTTCGCAACGCCACCATCGCGTCGATCCCCGCTTCCGTCTGGGAGAAGCTCCCCGGCGTCCTCGTCAGCGCGTCGTGAAGCGACGCCGTGTGACCGTGGATCGAGATGCAGATGTCGGTCAGCCCCGCTCGGACGAGCTGGGACGCGAACCCCGCGTACGCCAGACGTCGTCCGTTGGTCACCACGCCAATGCGCTCGTAGCCCATGTCCCGGGCCTGGCGGACGAACAGGGCGAGCTCCGGGTGCAGCGTGGGCTCTCCGGAGGTGAAGTAGACCTCGCGCACATCGACGTTGCGAGCCAGAAGGTCGGTCACCCGGTCCCCGCGCATCACCTTGTTGGCGCGCTTGCGCGCTTCGCGATCCACTTCGGAGCAGAATACGCAGTTGTTGTTGCAGACGGCGCCGAGGGCGATGCGCAACCGCCGCTTCCGATCCAGCCCGCCGCCGACGAAGCGGTGCACAGGCGACAGACAGCGTGTGCCTGGCTGCTTCGACACGGGTGGGATGCGCGGGCGTGATGGCATTTCGATCGGTCAATAGTGCATCGAGAGCCCATGGCAAGCCGCGCGGGCGCAATCACGGGCAGCCGCAAACGTGCCTCGATGCCGTCATGCGTGTTAGGAGCGAGGCAAGCGCGAGCCTCGCCCGCCCATGGGCACGGCCCGGCTCACCGCGTCATGGATGTGACTCCGCCGTCGACACCAGTCCCCGAAATGACCGAATCGCCAACGGACGAAAGAGCTCGTGACGCCGCCCGTCCTGCAAGCCGGTGGGCCGGGCCCGCCGCGTGGGTCACCACGACCTACTTCGCCGAAGGCTACCCCTACGCCATCGTCAACAGCCTCGCCGAGGTCTTGTTCAAGGAGATGGGAGCCAGCCTCCAGATCATCGGGCTGACCTCGCTCTTCCATCTGCCGTGGAACCTCAAGCTGCTGTGGGCCCCGTTCGTCGACCAGGTGGAAACCAAGCGTCGCTGGATCGTCTGGGTCGAGGTCGCGCTCTCGCTCGGGCTGGTCGCGCTCGCGCTCGGCGCGTCCAGCGCGCGCATGATCTGGGCGACCGCCGCGATCTTCGTCGCGATCGCCGTGCTCGCCGCCACCCACGACATCGCCATCGACGGCTTCTACCTCGAGGCGCTCGATGCGCAAGGGCAGTCGAAGCTCGTCGGGATGCGCGCGATGGCGTACAAGGTCGCCAGCCTGATCGTGCGCGGTCCCCTGGTGATCCTGATCGGCTGGGTCGGATGGCGCGCGGGGCTCGGCGCGGCTGCCGCGATCATGGGGCTGCTCACGGTCGTGCATTCGCGCCTGCTTCCGAACGTCGAATCCCGACGGCAACCCTGGTCGGCGCTGCTGCGTGTTGCGCTTCGCCCTCGCATCGTCACCGTCGGTGCCATCGCTGCGTTGGTCATCGTGCTGCACCGGCGCTTCGGCACCGGCGCGTCCTGGATGCAGCGTGCCGGCGATGCCCTCCGGGCCGTTCCGTGGATTGGCGATCTGTCGGCCAACGGATGGGGCACACTCTGCCTGCTGGTTGTGCTGGCGCTGGGTCTGGCGCTCCGCAAGCGCATCGTGGCGAGGTTTGCGCGCGGCCCAGGTTCGTACTCCGCCGCGTTCGTCGACTTCATGGCGAGGCCGATGGTTGGCCGCGTGCTGGCCTTCGTGGTGCTGTTCCGTGCGGGCGAGTCGTTCCTTCAGAAGATGAAGTGGCCGTTTCTGCGCGACGTGCTCGGCATGTCGCTCGACCAATACGGTTTCGCCAACGGTACGCTCGGCGTGGCCGCCTCGTTCGCCGGCACGTTCGTGGGGGGCTGGTTGATATCCCGACAGGGGCTGGCGCGGTGGATCTGGCCGTTCGCGATCGTGCAGAACGTGCTGAACCTGCTTTACATGGGCCTGGCCATTGCAGGCGCCCGGACCGTCGTCGGCACCGCGCCCATCGCAGGCGTCATCATGACCGAGCACTTCGGAGAAGGGCTCGGCACCGCCGTGTTCATGGTCTACCTGATGCGCTCCTGCGATCCGGCACACAAGGCATCGCACATGGCTATCCTGACCGCGCTCATGAGCGTCAGCTTCACCCTGGCCGGCGTGGCGAGCGGATTCCTCGCCAAGTCGATGGGCTTCGCCTGGTACTTCGCGTTTACGTTCCTCGTCTCGCTGCCAGGCATGGCCCTCATCGCGTTCCTGCCGAACCTGCGGGACACCAAGGCGAGCCCGGGTCAGCCAGCGTCTTCGGCCTGACCTGTCGGCGACTCGACGCTCGCCGAGCTACGCGGCTCGCGTGACGGCTCGCGAGGCGTACCACGATGCCGCAAGATCCAGCTCGAACTGCGACTGCACGCGAAAAGCTTCCGCGGAAGCGATCTCGAAGGGGTAGGGGTCGTGCCGGCGTCCTGCGTAGCGGTGGGCCGTGCGATGGTGGCGCCACGCGGGCACGACATGAAACGCGTGCGCTTCACGCAGCATGGTCGGCGGGCTCGTCGGAAGCGCATGGCCCGTCGCGTCCTCGACCCCGGCGCTGGTCTCCTCGAACCACCATCCGGGCGTGGACCGCACACACGACGCGATGGAGGCGATGTCGAAGCGCAGCTTGATGAGCCGGATCGCCTCGTCGATGGTCGACGGGCGGAGGAAGGGGTGATGACCGTCGAGCACGACCAGATGAGAGCACGAGGTCCAGCTTGCGGCCGGGGCACTGCCCGTGACGACGGACCAACCCTTGGTTGCCCGCCTTGCGGCGATGGCCTTCACCTCGGGCGAGTCGGTCCGCAGGATGCGCTGGTCGGCCTCGGCGACCCAGTCGACGCAATCGAACGCTCGGTCAAGCAGGGATTTCGAACCGCAGGGCTGCAGCAGCAGCGGGTCGAGGGCGCGGGCGTCGGAAGCGACGTCGACGATTACGGCAACGCTGCGGAGGGGCTCACGTGCGGGACGGTCGCTGGAGAAGGGCTTGTAGTCGGTCATGGGCGCACCTTGGCCGCCCGAATCTCGCGGATGCAGCGCGAATGGCCAACAAATGGCCTAGCTCCAACCTGGTGGGAGCGCAGGCTCCGCCGCGGATCGTGGTCGTTGCCGTTCCGCCAGCTTCACGGCGTCCACCAGCAGCGCGGGCGTGCCGTCCGGCGCCAGCACGACGCCGACATACGGTCCGGCCGTGGCCACCAGCGACGGGACCGGGCGCACCGGGGCCTCGTCGATCGACTCGACGCTGTGTACGCTGCAGCAAAGCGGGTCGGTCTGTCCGGCGCCTGGGGCAAGATCCAGCACCAGCCCGGCGTCGGCCCCAGTCGCTCGCGCGTCGAGCCTCGATGCGAGCGAAGGCGGGATCACGGCGAGATCCTCGGCGCGTCGGATGCGCAGCACCTGACGGGCGGGCAAGGCGATGTGATGCGCGCCGGTGGAGACCCAGAGCACGCGCACGTGGTCTCGCTCGACCAGGGGCACCTCCACGACGGCGCGAAGCCCGGCACCGGGCCGGTTGTGCATCCGAATCGTGCCCCCCAGCCGACGGACCGCGTGCAAGGCCAGGTCCAGCCCGACACCCCGGCCGGCCAGCAGATCCGCCGACCGTCTGGTCGTGAGCCCAGGCAGGAAGACCAGGTGCACGATCGCTTCGTCGTCGGCATCGCGCGCTGTCTCCGCCGTGATCAGGCCGTCTCGCAGCGCCGTCGTGCGTAGCGCCTCCACGTTCACGCCGGCACCGTCGTCCTCCACCGCGACCACGAGATGCGCGCCACGCGCCTCGGCGGAGAGGATGACCTTGCCGTGCGGAGGCTTGCCGGCCGCGACGCGGATCTCCGGAGGCTCGATACCATGGGCCACCGCATTGCGCGCGAGCTGCAGCAACGGATCGACCAACGCGTCCGCCAACCGTCTGCCGAGCGGAGTCGATCCGCCGCGCTCCTCGACTCTCACGGGCGATCCGCTGCGCTCCGCCGACGCCTCGACGGAGGCGCGCACCTTGTCGAAGACCGCGGCCATCGTGGTGTTACGCAGGCTCTCGAGCTCGATCCGGGAAGCCGCGGTACCGCGCTGCACCGCTCTGGCGTGGTCGATCGAGGAGGACGCAGCGCGTTCCATCGTGGACGCCGCCTGGGCGAGCTGTGCCTCCGCCTGCTGGATCTGCACGAGCGCCGCCGCAGGCACACCCCATGGCCTGGGCGGTCCTGCCAGGCGTCTCGCCTCCATCAGCTTCATCCGCGCCGACCAGAGCGACCGCGCCGTCGTCCTCGCGACCTGCGCGTGAAGTGCGGCCTCCCGCCCCACCGCGGCCAACAGACGCAGCCGATCCAGCACGCGATCGAGAGACGCCGAGGGCACATGCAGCCAGCTTGCGTCGTCGGACGGCCGATCAGGCCCGCTTACCTTTCCTGCGAGCAGTCGATCGCCGCTGCCGCGCAGCACCTCGAGCGCGTGTGCAGGATCCTCGATCATCCGAGAAAAGATCGATCGCCAACCAGCGAGCTCGTCGAGTATGGCCGCGGCGCCGCCGTCCTGCGAGGCAGCCGTGCGAATCCTTGCTTCGAGGCCGTGACAGAACCAGGCCAGCGGCTCATCTCCGGCCGTTCCCGCCGCGCCCTTCATTCCGTGGATCACGCGCAAGGCTGCCGCGAGCGAGGAGGAAAAGTCGCCCCCCGCCGCGAGCGCCCGGTCGAGCGATTCGACGCGCTCGCGCATCTGCGCTTGGTACAGCCCGGCCAGATCGCCTTTGGGCTGCCACGGAGACAGGTCCGGCGGTGGCATCGGCCATGTGTCCGGCAGCGCCTGCTTGCCCGCGCGCAGGTTCTCGATGGCCTGTGATAGGAGCAGGATCGCGCGATCGCGCACACCGGCTTCGTCCCTGCGGCGCTCCAGCCGCGAGAATGCTTCCGCGAGCGCGTGCTCGCCAGCCACCCCGGCCGTGCCCTTGACGGCGTGCAGCGTGCGTCCGAGCGTGGCGGCGTCGAACGGATCGCGACGCAGCACCTGCAGGTGACGTTCGCACTCCGTGAGCAACAACGCTGCGATCTGCGGATCGGACATGCCGTTCACTTGTCCGGGGAAGCTCCGCGGCGCGGGTCGCGCAGCAGCCCCAACAGCGGCCGAAGCGTCGGGCCGATGGCCGCCGCCACCACCTCGCGACGAGCTCTGTCGCCGAGCGCGGACAACGAGGACACCAATCCCCGCGCGTGCTCCGTGGCCTGCGCCAGGATCTTTGCCGTCTCCGGGTCGGAGTCGGAGAGCTGCCGGGCCCAGGTCCCCACCTCGTCGAGGAGCCCGCCGACTCGCTGGGCCGTCTCCTGCGTCGCGCCCGCACGCGACCTCACCTCGGCGTCGGTCTGACGGATCCGCTCCACGCTCGTGTTGACGGAAGCCCATTCCGGTACGATCTCGTCGATGAGGCTTCGCAGGTCGGCCACCGCAACGCCTCCCTGCTCGGCTTGCGCGCGTACCTCTTCCGCCACGGCGCCCAGGATCCGGGCCGACGGTTCACCGAGACGCGCGCCGTCGAGGCCGACGTTCAGCGCCAGCAGCCGCAGTCGCTCGAACGCGTCGGCGAGCCTGCCGAGCGACGATCCGATCTCCATCGCGCGCGAATGCGCCAGACGGGACTGGTCGCGCAGCGTATCGATCAGGCTCGCCATGCGCGCCAAGTCCGCCGAGAGCTGCGTGGCCTGCCCGGCAAGATCGTCGGCGGCCTCGCGCGCCTTCGCATGCGCGGCCCACATCTTCGCAGCCGCCTCGCGCACATCGACATCCGCACGAACGTCGGACGACCGGGCTCGGCCAAGCACACGCCGCCATCCCTGTGATGTCTTCGTCATCTTCGCCTTCCGTCTCCGGACACGGTCCGCGCCTCCCAGATCGCCGCTTCCGCGCGCAGGAGCAGCGACCTCACATCGAGCAGGCGTGCTGGACCTGACGTCCACACCGCGTCGTCACCGGTGGCCGGAAACGTGCCCGACGCAAGCACGCGTGCGCCGACGAGCAGCACGAGCTCGTCGTCCACCCTGCACAGGATCATCTCACCGCGAGGCCAGCTACCGACCCGCAGGGCAGCCACCGCGCGGTCTTCGGCCAGCGCCAGGCCGATGGCGGGGGGCTCCAGCCCGGGAACCTGGATGATCTGCGTCTCGGGCATCACAGCAACCGCAACTTCGGCCGGCAAGAACCTCGCCGCGCCACCTACGTCCACAATCAGCCCGCCCACGCTCCCCATGTCGACCGCCCCGTCACGTGGCACGACGCCGCACGATGCGCGATTGCAAGAACCGATAGAGTGTCTTGCAAATATCGAACGAAGACTGGTGCGTCTCGTCGATGATCTCCCGAACCGTCCTGCGGTCGTCCACCGCATCGAGTACCTGCTGCTCCTGCCTGGTGAGCTCGTCGCTGCGCAGCGTGTGGATGACCTGGTCGTTGCGGTATAACACGTCGTCGAAGTTGATCGACTCCTCGATGATGCGCCACTCGTCGACCCGGCGGAATCCCTCCATGACGATGGACGCCACGGGCAGAGCGAGGGCAGCGGCCTCGGCGACGGCACTTCGGACGTCTCTGCGCAACAGGAACCAGCCGCGCTGCCAGCGGAGCACCTCGTAGATGGTCTCGCTGGTCTGGCGGATCAGCGCGGTCCGGAGCTGCGACTCGTTGACGAGACGCTTTTGCACGAGCACGTTGCCGAGCAGCGCCTTGGCGGCTGCGGCCTCCTGCACGGCCGACGAAAGCTGGCGGGCATCGACCACGCCGAGGTCGAGGAAGTACCTGCCGAGCAGGAACTCCGGCGCAGCCTTGCGCGCCTGGGCCATGTCTACCAGACCGTCGCGCAGGGCGATCGACACCTCCATCTTGCCGTCGCTCACCTCCAGCGTGCCGGTCTGACGCTGCATCTGCAGCACCTGCAGGATCTCTCCGATGGGTACGCTGGAGATGTCACCGTACAGGACCACATCGCGGTCGGGGGCGAGGGTCAACCACCGGAGCTTCTGAAGGATCTGGCCGACCACGTCGGGGACGAGCGATCCTTCGATGGCTCGCTGAAGCGCTTGCGGATTGGACAGCACCGATGCGTGCTCGGCCTGGAGCGCGGGGCCGATCACGGCTGCCAAGGTCGCGGCCAGATCGCTGCGAGCGCGCGTGCTCGACTGAAGCTGGCCGAGCACCACCGAGCTTGGCGGCAGGCTGTCCGGCGACTTGCTCAGGACGTCCTCGTTTTCCATCTGCGAAGCGTCGGGCGAAGGAGGCACGCGGCCTTCCGCCGCCCGCTGCAACACGCCCTCGACCACCGCGATGAGGCCCCGTGCGTCGAATGGCTTCGTGATGGCGTCCAGCGCGCCCGTCTGCCGCAGGAACTGGTCGCGGATGCGCTCCGCCTTGGCGCTCATCAGCACCACCGGCAGGTCCCGCCACGCCTCGTTGGCCCGCAGCTCCCGGCAGAACTGATAGCCGTTCATGCGAGGCATGACGAAGTCCAGCAGCACCAGGCTCACCGTCTCGCGCGCGAGCAACTCCAGCGCTTCCTGGCCGTCCGCCGCCGCGATGGGCTCGTGCCCGTGGCGCGACAGGATCGCGCAGACCACCTTTCGCAGTGTCTGGCTGTCGTCGATGACCAGGATCCGGGAACCCATGCGAGGGTCGCCATCCTGTGCGCCGCAGCCCCGCCGGGTCAAGGACACGAGTCGTCAGGTCGCCTCGCGGCCACGCGCCCGCCCGGGATCTCAGTCCCACGCCCGAACGCCAACCCGAGGTCCGGTCTTCGCCGGGCGGCCCCTTGCCGTACAACGCTCCCGTCGCCGCGACGAGGCTTCGGGCTCGCTGCGCACGTTCGAGCCACCGGGCGTCGGTGGCATGTGCGTGGCGCCGTGGGTACGCCTTCGTCCGCCAGCGTCTTTCGTGTCGGCTTGGATCGAGCGCCTTGCGAAGGCGGACCGCGGCTATCCGGGGCCTGGAAAACGAGCTGCGCCGGTGCGCGAGGAAGTGCCTGGTTCCGACGAGCGCGGCCGGGGAGTGGGAGGGTTAGACCGCGCGTGGGCCTACTGCACCCAGTAGTTGATGACGAAGAACTCCTGCATCTTCGCGCCGTCCGGATCCAAGATTGTCTGCTTGTACGTGTACATTCCCCAATCGTACTTGTTGGCCGCATACTGGGCGGCGGGGATGCCACCGACCGTGCCCTGGAACGAAGTGGACTTGGATGTGCTGTTCTCCAGGTAGCCGCCGAGGCTCAGGCCCCACTTGGCGCCCACGGACACGCCCTGCGCGATGATCTGCGCCTTGGCATCCACGCTCAGCGTCAGCGAGTTCCCCACCGACACGGCATTCTCGAAGTCCACCATGGCCGTTACCGAACCCGACTGGCTGACGCTGAATGGACCGGAGGAGTCGAGCAGCTCGATGGTGGTCGGACGAACGATGTTGTGGCCGAGGTCGACGGAGGTGCGGGCGAGGACGGTGGCCTTGGGAAGATAGGTGTTGAGCTGAAAGGGCGTATCCGCGAGCAGATCCTTCGTGATCTGCAGGCCATCGGCGTCGTTCGCATTGTAGTAGTCGCGCGTGACGAACAGCGTCGCCGGCGGCTGCGGAACGTCGACGTAGACCATCTTGCCGACCGCGCTCTTGTCGGGGCTGGTGATGATCTCGTACGAGTAGCGGTCGTAGGGCGTCGTCTCAAACAGGACGAAGTCGTCACCTGCGGTGGCGGTATACAGCAGCGTTTCCGTCTTGGTTCTGGACCACGTATACGAGCGGGTGTACTCGATCTGTTCCTCGACCTCCACGCTTATCCTGAAGATCTCCACGTTGACGAGGAAGCCGGCGGAGACTCCCTCCTCGATCCCGAGCACGACACCAGCCCGGGCGCTGAGATCCGCGCCCGCCGTGAAGGTGTTGGAGACCGAGGTTCCAAACGCCGTCGAGCTTCCGTCGATGTTCTGCCCGATGCCGTCCTTGACCGGCGGCGAGGCCAGCAATGCCACGATCTTGTTGTCGCGAAACACCAGCGAATGGGCCGGATCCGAGAGCTGCAGGGGATCGCCGGCGTACGCGACGATGATGCTGTCTTCGTCGACGTTCACCGGGACCACGATGCCGAGCGTGTCGTTGGAAGCCCCTGCCAGCGTGTGCGAGTCGAGGGTGGTGAGCACGGCCGGCGTGCCGTTCTGCTGATCCAGATACCCCTTCGCCTCGATCGCGCCGTTGTCGAACAGCGCGATGACGTCACCCTTGTGGTCGCCGTTGACATCTCCCGCCTGGATGTCCGCGATGTTCCGATACTGGTCCCAGTAGTAGATGTCGGCCCGCCAGTTCAGCTTGCTGACCGATCCCGTGTACAGGATCGGCCCGACCAGCAAGTCCTCGAAGCCATCGCCGTCGGCGTCGAGCACCACGGCGAAGTCCTCGGGCATACGATGCGCCTCCCAGGTGTAGGACGACGTTTGCACGGTGCTGAGCCCGGGCTTGATGGCAAGCCCCGCATCCAGATCATCCAGCACCACCAGATCGATGGCCGGCGCGCAGCCGCTGGGGCACTTCGCAGAGTCTTGCTCGTTGTGCACGTCCGCCACGACAAGCTCGTCCTTCTTGTCGCCGTCGTAGTCGAGCAGCGCGATGTCGAACAAGTTCAGGTCGTCGCCTGGCTGCCACTCTTTCGAATGCAACCCCACGCCGAGAACCTGCTGGACCGTCCCATTCGGTGTCCCATCCGCGTTGAAAACCGCACGGTACGCCGCCGTGGAAGGAGGCGAGTCCGTGCCGGTCGGCTGCTGCGCGGCCATGTCGTTCCAAACCACCACAATCTGCTTCTTGTGGTCCTCCGTCATGCCTCCCACGGCAACCTTGGCCATCAGCAGGCCGCTCGGCGTCTGCGCGTAGTTGAGAACACCTGGCAGCGTGACCTCGTGGAGCAATGCGTAGCCGTGCTCCGCATCGTCGAGTATCCACAGCTTGCCCGGTCTGGGATCCACCACCCCGCGGTTCCCCGAGCTTTGCCATGTGTCGAGCCCGTTGGTCACCGTCCCCAGGACCACGATCTCGTCGTAGCCGTCATCGTCGATGTCGCCCACCGCAAGATCGTATCGGCTCTTGTCCGTCGCCTGATCCCCGACGACCAGGCTCACGCCGGCAGGCACCACGGCGCCGTATCCCCCACTGCCAGGATCGATGATCCGCAGCGTGCCCGTGCCCACGCCCGACTGGGGCCACGTCACCGCCACGATCTCCTCCTGGTAGTCGTCGTCGAGATTCGCCGCCTTTGCGACCTTCGACACCGCAGCGCCCAGCGATGTGTTGCCCCACGGACCCGCGCGCGTGTCGAGGAACTCGACTGTCGGCACATCCGTCCCCGGAGGTAGCACGACCGGTCCGCTGTTGACCTTGCCGAACGGTGCTATCGCATCGATGAGATGCTGGTTGCTGCCATTGGAGGTGGGCCCCAGCACCATGTACTCGACCAGCCTGCTCAGTGCGTTGAACTTCTTGCCGGGAAGGGGCAAGCCGGTCTTCGCCTTGCCGGGGTTGACCCTGACCACCGCCGACGCCGTGAGCCCGGCCGCACTCGCGGTGAACGTCACGTCGGTCGGCGTCCCGATCGATTCCGGCGGCGTGTAGGTGACAGCCGCGCCGGTCGTCGCCGACAAGCTCCCCGCCTGCGGCGCCATGGTCCAGCTTATCTCCTCCGTGGAGTTCACCAGCGACGCCGTCAGCTCGACCGTGGCGCCCGATGCGTTGGTTTCTGTCGAGGAAGCTGCCACGCTCAACGCGGGTACCAGCGCGTCGGTATCCGAACCGTCAGGGGCCGCATCGCCGTCTGCGTCAGAGGCCGCATCGCCGTCTGCGTCAGGCGCTTCACCGTCCGTGGCCCCATCCTCTGGCACGGCCGTGTCGGGTCCAGCTTCGGCCGTGCCCGCCTCGGCGTCCGGACCGACGCTTGTCTCGGCGGCGGCCGCGTCGCCCAGGTCCGGTTGGGACCCGCCGCTTCCGTCATCGCCGCAGCCGCCGGCCACCGCGGCAATGACGATTGCCGCTGCGGCCATGGCTGCGCGCATCCAACCTACTTCATATCGGCTCGCCATCTCACGCTCCTCCTTTGAAAAGTCCCGCAGACGTCTCTCCAGCATTCGGCGAAATCTACAACGAGCGACCAACTCGATCCACGGGCACGTTTGTGAATTATCTTCGTTGTCTGCGCGGAACACGCTTCGAGGTGTCATTCCGGTGAACACGACGACACCCTTCTGCGAAGGGTGGTAGATCGTGGAGGCTGCCTCCGCCCAGCATTCGGCATGCTGCGGTCTACCCCCTGCACGTCGCCGTCGCCGTGAATCGCGAGGGTTGGAACGGCGAAGCAAGCGCCCAACATCGACCTACGAGCTCAGCTCGGATGCATCTCCGTCTGGGACTGAGCACCATGGTTCGGGGTACGTCGCGCCGACGCCAATCGGTGGAGACATCTCGGCCCGGATAGGCCTGTTGCGCACCAGTTCCGCAGCCGAGCACCGCGCTGCCGGAGCGCTCGATCGCGCTTGGGATGATTCCTTGCAAACCCCGCCGTGAGCGCCAGTCCGGGGCGTGTGTTGCGCCAGGACCACGTGCGTACGTCCGTTAGCCTGCCAGCCGGCCAACTCGAAGCCGCGAAGGAGGGAGAGCATGCGTCATGGTTGGCTGAAAGCATCTAACCTTCCTCGCAACGATATCGGCCATGGCGTGGGCGCTGTCGGCTGGCGCACAAGCAGACACGGCGCAGAATTCTTCCGGCACATGGTGCGCTCGAGGTTGCAGCAGCATCCAGAACCGGCTTGTCGGGCTCCCGTCGCTTGAATGCGAGGAAGGGCTTGCTCTCGGTGGGCGCGTTCGATGGCACGGGCAGCCGAGTCGCAAAGGGCTGGGACGCCGCGATGCATGAGCTGACAGGCCGGCGCGCTGATGCAGAAGCTACCGAGGAGTTCCCCACACACCGCCGCCAGCGAGCGAGCAGGAAGCGTCCGGGCTGCCGGAGTTGGCCTTGTTTCTCGAGAGATTCTGGTCAAGCGGCGGAATCGTCACCTGCGCGGCGGCGGCGACTCCACCGGAAAGGAGCGCGGTCTGATCGCCGTTGCATCATGACGGTCCGAGTGTGGCGATGCCCGGCGTGACGGTGAGCCGGCGTGCGCGCGACGGCGCGTCGCGCGGCTTCGGAGGCTGCGCGTGGATCGAGCGCGACGGCAGCCGACGAGGGGGGAGCGTCCGCGAGAGGGGCAGGATCGCGGACGGCGGGCGTAGGCGAACGAGCGGTTTCGAGGTTGAACCGGGGTGCGTTGCCTGCGCCACGTTGCACCCGGCAAGAGGCGCAACCCGCCAGGCCGAATTCCCAACGAGCCGGACCTGGTCATGCCGGTCGACCATCCCCACCCGCGGTCCACGGATCGCCGCGAGACGCGCACGCGCCCCGAACCCGTCCAGCAGGCGTCTCAATCGACAAGCTCGACGGTTGCCGCGACGCGGACGCGTGGCGATGCCGAGGGGACGGGTCGATCGGATTCGGCAGGTGTGTAGAGCAAGCGTGCGCGGGAGAGGTGGGGCGTGTCACGTCGCGAGGGGGAAACGAAACCCTGGTGGACCGGATGCATCCTTTCGCTCGAACACCACGACACTGTTTTGCGAAGCGTGGTAGATGGTGGAGGCTGCCTCCGCGAAGCATTCCGGATGCTGCGTTGGTTTTCGATGGTTCGATGCGCCGCACGGCGTTCGTGCGACGGGTGAGCGAGCATGAAGAAGAAGGCATCTTCCGCAGGTGGGGCCAAAGCGCGCCGGGCACAGCAGGTCGAGCACCGCAAGGAACGGCGCTTCGAGCCCATCCGTTCCCAGGCTGTCCTGCTCACGATTGCGGGCACCCTGGTGGGAGGGCTGGTGCTGGGGGCAGGGGTTTACGCCCAATGGCTGGCCGTCCATCGGATTTCGTACGCGCCATGGATCGTCGCAGCGGGCGCCGCCCTGCTGGCGGCGGTGATTTTGTGGGGACAGGTGCAGGGCGAGGCGGTCCGGGTGGGAAACGGCGGGCTTGCGATCGAGCGAGGCAGGTCCTCTCCTCTGCGCGTCGCCTGGTACGAAATGGCGTCGATCCGCATCCGCGACAACCAGGTCGTGGTGGAAACGCCGGAGGCGACGATCTCGCTTCGTCTCGACGAGCACCCAGTGGCTGCGGCGTGGTTGCTCCAGGAAGCGGAGGCCCGGATTCCGGACCGGGTGAAGGTGGAAGCGTCGCAGAAGGCGGTGCTGCCGAAGCCATCCGATAGGGACGGGGTGGTGGTGGAGGTCGAGGCGTCGCAGGTGACGGGCCGGCGATGTCGGGCGAGCGACAAGGTGATCACGTTCGAGCGCGACGCTCGATTGTGCCCGAGGTGCGGGCAAATCTACCATGTGGATGCGTTGCCGGAGCGTTGTCTGACGTGCGATGCGTCCATGGCGGAGGACTGAGGGGAGGGCGGTGGCGAAGGCTCCGCCGGGCGAACGGAAAGCAAGACGAATCGCTGCGTTGACACGCTGTGCCGGTGGGGCTTAGTGTCGTGGCGCCCGGCTTGACCGGCGCTGCGCCTGCAAGCCGTTCCTGGCAAGGTTCGATCCCTAGCGGCCACCCCGCGTGGCCATCCGGAGGGCCACCATGATTCGCACGCTGCACACCGCGCGAAAAATCACCCCGCTGATCCGATCCATCGTGTTCGGCGTCGCAGGCGTCGCCGCCATCAGCGCCGTCACCGCCGTCGTTGCAGGATGTGAAGACGAGAACCAGCCGGAGTACTACACCAAGCGTCTGAACGACCCGGCCTTGCGTCCCGCCGCGGTCAAGCGTCTGGTGCAGTTCTTCGAGGACGCGATGACGCGTGCCGACAAGAAGCGCGACGACCCCAAGGTCAAGGAGCTGCTCGACAAGATCGTGCCGCCGCTGACCAAGACGTACATGGAAAGCCAGGGCGACGATCGCACCAGGGCCGAGATCCTGAAGCTGCTGGCCGACACGCGCGACGTGCGCGCGAAGGACGCCTGGATCAAGGCGCTGAAGGACTACCAACCGAACGTCGGCGAACCCGAGGCCAAGTCGGCCATCCAGGCGATAGCGGAGACGAAGGTCACCGACCAGGCCGCGATGGACGCGATCATCGGGGTGTTCGTCAAGCTGGAAGCGAGCAGCCCGAAGGGCCAGCTCATCTACCTGGACTTCAAGAACGCGATGGTGGAGATCGCGTCGCCGGGCTGGAAACCGCAGCTCCTCGAGCGTCTGAACCGTCCGATGGAGATGGTCTCGCAGGCGGACAAGGGCACCAACGAAGACAAGATCCGCGCGTACCAGAACGAGCAGTTCTGGCAGACCACCGCGGCCGAGCTGCTTGGCATCATCAAGGCGAGCGACGCGGTCAAGCCGTTGTTCAAGACGGTGCTCGATCCGAACAAGGCCGACGTCGCCGCCACGGCCATCATGGCCATGGTGAAGATCGGCAAAGACTCGATGAACGTGCTGATCGACTCGTTGCTGGGCAAGGACGCCGAGATCAACGAGTTTGCCAAGACGGTCGTCAAGGACAAGAAAGAGGTCGAAGTGACGGTGGTGCGCAGCGCGGCGCTGGTGATCGGCACGCTCGGGCGCGCCGACGGCGTGACGCCGCTGCTCACTGCGCTGGGCAAGGCCGACTCGAAGGACCACATCACGCGGGCGATTCTTGCCCGTGAGCTCGCGAAGCTGCCGGCCTCGCCCGAGTCGCTCAAGGCGTTCATCGATGTCATGCAGAACATGCCGGCGTCGGCGGTGATCCCGCCAGGGGCGCCTGCGGTCGCGACCCTCGAGGAGTCCATCGCCTCGTACTACGACTCGAGCGTGATCGACGTGCTGATCAAGCTTGGCAACGACATCAAGGGCGAGGCCGACGACAAGCAGGTGGTCCGTGACGCGGCGCTGGCCACCATCATCAAGCTGATGCGCAAGGACCAGGTTCCCGCCGTCGAGAAGCTGATCGGCGACTGGGCGCCGAAGGAGAACGACTCGAAGCTCGAGAAGGAAGCGTTCAAGAAGGCCAAGGGGCTGCTCGACGCGTGCGGCGACAAGGTCGAATGCTACCTTGCGAAGATCGAAGAAGCTGCGGTTCAGGAGAAGGACCAGCAGTTCGTGGGCATCAAGGCCACCTACATGCTCGGCATCCTCGGCAACGACTCCACCCGCATGGAGATCACCAAGCGCCTCCAGAACATCAAGAACCCCGCCATCAAGTACGCCGCCGTCCAGGCGATCGATCATCTGGCGCCGTCCGGCGACAAGGCCGTCGCCGACGAGATGAAGCGAATCATGGACGCGAACATCGCCAAGGGCGACGCCAACCTCATTCTTGGCGACAACCCGGTCAAGCAGGTCATGTTCCGCCTGCTTGCCCGGCAGTAGCCCCTTGCACTCCGCCGCCTTCCTCACACACTCCGGCAAGCCATGATTCACCTCGTGGTGCGGTCAGGTGTGCAAGCTGGACAGAGCTTCGCCCTCGATCAGGACGTCGTCCGCGTCGGCCGTGCTCCCGACAACGACGTCGTCCTGGAGGACGAGCACGTCTCGGCCCACCACCTGCGAATCGTTCGCGGCCCCATCCGAACCGTGGTCGAGGATTTGCGGTCGACGCGAGGCACGACGCTCCTATCGGCTGGCGGTTCCAGGCGTCTCGACGACGCCACCGGGCTGATTGCCGAGGTCGAGGGCAGCTTCGCGCTGGAGCTCGGCTCCGAGGGTGACATCACCGCGATCGATGTCCGGGTGCAGGAAGAAGAAGAGGCGCGCGTGGTTTCGATACGGCGCATCGAGGAGATCCTGCCGGTGGGCGAAGGCCTGGAGCGCGACCTCGATGCGCTGCGCACGCTCTACGGTGTCCAGAAGCGGGTCGGCGCCGCGGCTGACCTGGACGAGGTCGTCGAGGTCATCGGCGACGGGGCGCTTCAGCTCGTGCCGCGCGCGACGCACGTGACGGTCATCCTGGCCGACGACGACGCTGCCACGGGAGATCCTCCGGTGTACGTGCCGGTGATGACGCGCGTGCGAGGCAACGATGGCGCGGGGCGGGCGCCAGAGGGACCGGTGGCCATTGCCCGGAGCGTGTTTCGCAAGGTGCTGCGCGAGCGCGCTGCCGTGCTCGCGGCGGATGCGCCGCTGGATGTGGCGCAGGCGGAGTCCATCGTGGGAGCGTCGATCCGAAGCACAGCGGCGGTCCCGCTCTGGCGTGGGCCGGACATCCTCGGCGTCATTCAGGTCGACAACCGGACGGCGCCGGGGATGCTCAATGCCCGGGATCTGGAGCTACTCGCGTTGTTCGCTTCCAACGCGTCGCTCGCCGTGTCCAATGCTCGCCTCATCCGCAGGCTCGAAGCCGCCCAGGAAAAGCTCAAGAAGGAGAACGCCTTCCTTCGCACCAGGGAGCACTCCCGCGGCCAGGAGATCATCGGACGCAGCGCCGCCATCACGGCGCTGCTCGACCAGATGTCGAAGGTCGTCGACACGCGCGTGACCGTTCTCATCGAAGGCGAGACCGGCACAGGCAAGGAGCTGATCGCATCCGCGATCCACTACCGGTCCAGGCGTCGCGACAAGCTGTTCGTTGCGCAGAACTGCGCCGCATTGCCGGAGAGCCTGCTGGAGAGCGAGCTGTTCGGCCACAAGCGCGGATCGTTCACGGGCGCCACGGAAGACAAGAAAGGTTTGTTCGACATTGCCGACGGCGGAACGCTCTTTCTCGACGAGATCGGCGAGGTCAGCATGGCGCTCCAGACGAAGCTGCTGCGCGTGCTCCAGGAAGGAGAGATCCGCCCGGTGGGGGCGGCCAGAGCGCACCACGTCGATGTGCGCATCGTAGCTGCGACCAACCGCAACCTCGAGGAAGAGGTGCGTGCCGGACGCTTCCGCGAAGACCTGTACTACCGTCTGAAGGTGTTTCCTCTCCGGGTGCCGCCGCTGCGCGAGCGCCGCGAGGATATTCCGCTGCTCGCCGGCGCCTTCCTCAAGCGCTATGCGCGGGAGATCGGCCGGGCTGTCGGCGGCTTCTCGCAGCAAGCGATGGAGCTGCTCGTCGGCTACGACTGGCCGGGCAACGTGCGCGAGCTCCAGAACGAGGTCCAGCGGTTGGTCATCCAGCTCGATGATGGCGCGTTCGTCGTGCCCGAGCTGCTTTCGGAGCGGATCCGGAACGTGGAAGGCATCGTGTCACGCGCAGGCGTGGTCAAGGGCACGCTGCGCGAGATGATGGACCAGGTCGAGAAGTTCCTGCTGATCGAGGCCCTTCGCGAGCACGGAAACAACAAGACCAACGCCGCGCGCGCCCTTGGCATCACGCGCGAAGGGCTTCACAAGAAGCTGCGCGCGCTCGGGATCTGATCTGCGCGGCTACTGGATCCCGTACTTCGCAAGACGTCGGTAGAACGTCCGGCGCGGTATCCCCACGATCTCCGCGGCTTTCACCCGGTTCCAGTTGCACGCCGACAGCGCCGCCAGGATCCGCTCCTTCTCCGTCGCCTGGTGTGCCGAAAGGCTCGTATCCACGCCCCGTCGCGACGAGCTGCCCTGCGTGGCCGACGGCGGTGGCTCCTCGACACCTCGGATCGTCGAAACAACGCGGGAGTTCGGATCGGGGCGAAGCCCGGCGAGCTCGAAGTCCTCCAGCGCGAGCTCGGGCTGGTCGCTCATCACCCACGCGTTGAGCAGCGTGTTCTCGAGCTGGCGCACGTTGCCGGGCCACGGACAGGTGCACAGGAACCGCAGCGCTTCCCGCGAGATGGTCTTCCGATCCCGTCGATAGCGCGTCGCGAAGATCTGCAGGAAGTGGTCGATCAGCATGGGGATGTCGTCCGCACGCTCGCGCAGCGGCGGCAGTCGAACCTCCACCACGTGCAAGCGGTAATACAGATCCTCCCGGAACGAACCGTCGGCCACCATCCGGTCCAGATCGCGGTTGGTCGCCGCGATGACCCGGCAGTCGACGGGCTCCTCGCGCACGCCACCCACAGGCCGAACCAGGTGCTCCTGCAGCACGCGCAACAGACCAGCCTGCATCTTGTGCGGCATCTCGCCGATCTCGTCGAGCAGGATCGTGCCCCCTTCGCTCTCGCGGAACAGGCCCTTGCGGTCCCTGTCCGCGCCGGTGAAGGCGCCGCGCACATGACCGAACAGCTCGCTCTCCAGCAAGTGCTCCGGGATCGCCCCGCAGTTCACGCCCGTGAAAGGCTTCTTCGCCCGCGGACCGGACGAGTGGATGGCTCTCGCCACGACCTCCTTGCCCGTCCCGCTCTCGCCCGTGATGAGCACGGGCACGTCCATGTCCTTGACCCGGTCGATCAGGGCGTAGACCCGACGCATGCGCTCGCTGGTCCCGACCAGCCCGTGATATCCGAAATGGCCTCGGAGAACCGCCCGCGTCGCATCGAGATCGCGCCGGGTTGATTCTAGCTGTGCGGTGCGGTGACCCAGCAGCTCCTTCAAGCGGTTGCGCGCTTTGAGCAGCTCGGCGTTCGCCTCGGCCAGCTCGTCTGCACGCGCCTTGTTCTCGGCCAGCAAGTGCGCGTTCTCGATCGCTACCGCCGCCTGATCCGCGAACGCCGCCAACGTCGGCAGCTCGGCATGGAACAGCACGCCCGGTCGGAGCCGCGTCTCCACGTACAAGGCACCCGCCGTGCGGTTGTCGGGCGCGCGTATCGGAACACAGGCCACCGATTGCACGTTGAGCTGGTGCACGGACACGTAGTCCGCCATCCGGTCGTCGTCGCGTGCGCTCAGCGTCACCACCGGCTCGCCTCCGGCGATGACTTTCTCCGCGATGCTGCGGGAAAAACGCGCGTGTACGTCGTCTCCACCACGGCTGCGCGAGGTGTGCACCACCAAGTCGCCGTCCTTGGCGAGGATCACGAAGCCTCGCTCGGCGTTGACGAGGGATATGGCGTGATCGGTCACCCGCTCCAGCAGACGTTCCAGGTTGTGTTCACGCGCCAGCTCGCGATTGATCTCGAGCAACCTCGTCAGACGTTCTTCGGCCGGGAGGGCAGCCACCGTCGATGACATCCCCGTTGGAAACGCCCGGGGGCTGACCGCCGTCAGGTTCCCGATGGCTGCGCGGGCAGAGTCCATCGGCAGAGACCTCGCCCGCGCCGACGCCATCGTGCCCAGATGCGCCATGCGCACCGCCCGCCGCCTGGGGTCGTCCCAGTAGACCTCACGCAAGTCCCTGGGCAGACGCGCCGCGATCTCTTCCAGCACCGCTAGCGCCTCTTCGCTGTCCTTGCGGGCAGCCAGATCTTGCCCCATCGACTGACGAAGCCTCGCCCGGGCCTCCAGCGTTCGCCAGATCCATTCTTTCTGGCCGGCCGCGCGCGCCGCTGCCAGCGCCGCGTCGTAGGCATCCCGCGCCCGCTGTTCATCGTTCTGCGCGGCAGCCACGGCGCCCCGCGCGAGCAGGAGCTGCGTTCGATGCGCCGTGGAATCGCTCAAGGCTTCCGCGACCTGCTCCACGGTCCGTGCGAGCACCGTCGGATCGCCGACACCGGACCACGCCGAGATCAGGACCGCTTCGAGCCTCGCTTCCGCGGAATCGATACGGCGGTCCAGCGCCTGCCAAGCAAACGCGCACGTTTCGTAGAGCTCTGCCGCCCGGCTCGGCTCGCCCGTGCGAGCCGCCAACTCGGCCTCCAGACCGATGAGCTGTGCGCGATGCGTTGGAGACAGGTGCTCGCGTTGATCGTTGAGCGCGTCCAGGCTCGACCGCGCCCGCACGTACCTGCCGAGATAGATGTCGAGATTCGCCAGGTTCAGCAACGCCTGCCGACTCGTCGACCCACGGCCTGCGCGGCGCCCCATGTCGATCGCCGCCTCCAGATGCTTGGCGGCGTCCGCCAAGTCTCCCTCCCCGTGGGCCAGCACCGCCAGGTTCAGACGAGTGTTCGCAACCGCACCGGCGTCGCCCGCCTGTTCGGCCGCCTCCAGCGTGCGCTCGTACGCACGCCGCGCATCCGTGAGCTTGTCCGCGCGCTGCAGCGCTACCGCCAGGCTCCCGAGGACCACGGCGGCCACGCGCTTGTTGCCGTGCGTTTCTGCCCTCGTTGCCGCATCTCGAAGGAGCGACTCGGCTTGGTCGTGCTTCCCCCCATAGCTCCAGGCAACGCCCAGACACGCCATGGCCTCGAGGCTCACCGCCGCCGACTCCGCGTCTCCGTCCTCCCCGCCTTGCATCACCTGCGTGGAATACTCTGCGGCGTCCTGATAGTTGCCAAGCCGAATGTGTGCTCTGGCGGCCTGCAGAAGCCATTGCCGATACCGGAGGCCGCTCTCCGCAACCGCCTTTGCCTTGCACCCAAGCAGGATCTCCCACGCTTGTCGTGCCTCGCCCCGTCCCAGCGCGAGCCTCGCCCGGCACAGGTCCAAGGCGACGCTCGACTCGTCGGCCACGGATGGGAGCTGAGCGGCAGCCTCCTCGAACTTCCCCTGGTCCAACAACGCCTCCAACGTGAGGAGGCTGGAAGGTGGTGGAAGGCTGGTCGCCGCCGAGCTCTCCTCGATCAGCCGGTCCACGTCCTGCGGGGACACGACTGCCTGGGCGCCAAGTTTTCGGACGATGTTGCGAAGCCTGCCAGGACGCCCGTCTGCCCGGGCGATGACGTGCGCCACGAGGGAATCGGGCAAGGACGGAATGGCCCTTCGCACGAGGTTGGCCGCGGCATCCTCCGCGAGGGCGGGCATGACGAAGACCTCCTCGGGTGTGATGCCGCCGGCCGCCACCGCGGAGGCCGAGGCGACGACGACCAGCTTGCAGCCAGCATTCCTGGCGCGGGCGAGCTGGTCGAACACCTCGGTGGGCAGGTTCTCGGCACCGTCGACCAGAACCACGGTGGACGGTCCGAGGGAGCAGGCACTCAGCTCCAGCTCCAGCGCTTCTGCGGGTGGAAGCAGCTTTCGCTCATCGACCCAGGCAACATCCCGCCCTTCCACGCCCAGCGTCCACGCGATCCTGCGGACCAGAACCGTGCGTCCGGAGCCGGGTTTGCCCTCGACCGCCACCACCCCTCCCGGGGCAAGCCCCGCCAGGAGGGTCAACAGCCGGTTGGCGGCAGCGTCCACCCCGACCACGGGCCAGGATGCGTCCGCCGTGAGCTGGGAAGGGGGCTGGGCGATGCGGGCGGCATGACGGATGGCCGCGCCAAACTCGTCGGCACTCGGATAACGCTGGGCAGGATCCTCATGGGTCGCTCGGGCGCACACCAGCCGCAGAGCTTTGCGGGCCGACGAATCGAGCTGGTTCTCACAGGCGTCGAGCACGTCCTGGAGCGACGCGCCCAAGGCGAACACCTCGGCACGGACCGTCAACCGCAGGCCGGCGAACAGCTCCGGGGCTGCGTAGCGGGGGGTGAGACCCTCGGGACGGATCCCCTCCTCGCGCCAGGGAGCGGCGAGTCCGAGGTCCACCAGCGTTGCGCGGTTTCCCGCCGAAACGATGATGTTGGCGGGTTTGATGTCCCCGTGGAGCAACCCGGCACGGTGCAGGCCGGTGAGCTGGTCCGCCGTCTGGGCGATGACGTCGAGGCACTGCGCAACCTGGGGCTCGGATCCCTCCAGAATCGCCAACAAGCTTTGCCCTTGCACCAGCTCCCGGACCATGAACGGCCGCCGGCTGCCTGGTAGACGCCCGAAGCGCAGCACGCGAGGGACGCCCAGACCCTCGAGACCCGACAGCATGACCGCCTCCCGGACGAGCGCCTGGACTTCTCGCTCCGTGGCTCCGTCCGCCAGGGCCTTCAGCGCGACCGTCTCGTTCGTCAAGAGGTCGCGTACGGCCCAGACCTGTCCGCCGCCTCCGCTTCCGAGCACGGCGACCTTCTCGTACCGAGCGGGAAACCGTGTCGACATCGCAGTCCTCAGAGCAAGCCGTATTGGCCGGAAAGCCCCAAAAAGAACGGTCCTGGAAACGACAACCCGGTGTCGAGCCGCATGGCGAATCGGGGTGATGGCTTCCAGCGGAGCCCGACCTGCGGGAGCGCTATCCAGGGAAACACCACCGGTTTGGAGCCCCCATCGAACCAGCTTGGCTCGGTGTAGTCGCCGTAATGATCGTTGTCGGTGCCGCAGTAGTCTCCCTGCCCGACGGGTGCCGGGCACTTGACGTACTTGTTGGGATCCCCTGCGACTCCGTTCGGGGGATACGCCTGATTGCGATACAGGTTGCCAAACACGAGGCCGAGGCCGGCGCCGCCGCCGTACACGAAGGAGAACCCGTTGTCGATGGGCGTGGACCACAAGAAGTCGGCGCCGATGGTCAGGGTCTTGATCTCCGACTTGACGATCTCATACGCCTGATCCGGATCGGACTTCGCCTTGAACGGACTCGGCTTCATCGGATAGCTCGCGTACATCAACCACGCGTCGTATTCGAATCCGTTCCGCCGCACCGCGTACTCCAGGCCTATCCCCGGCGAGGTCACCGTGGTGCCCCCATCGGCCTGGTACAGGTCGAACATGAAGGCAGGGATGACAACGTATCGGCCGCGGAGGCCCAGGAACCGATACGTCTCGTTCTCCGCCTCGTTCCACGGCTCGTCACCGGCCTGGACCGACTCTGGTCCCCGTGCGTGACTGGTTGCGGAGGGCTTGCCCTCGCTGTCCGACGCCGCGTCGGGCGAAGCCACCCCCATCCCCGGCGCCGCCAGCGCCAAGGCGGGCACCTTATTAAAGGATGAGAGCGCCGGCACCTCGAGTCGTCCGGTCGCCGGTTCCGCGTCGCCAGCGTCGACGTGGGGGGCAATCACAAGCGCAGCAGCAGCGGGGAACCAGGTTGTGGCACGCATCATCCGAGTCTCCTTGTCATGCTATGTGCCAGGTGACGTGATTTGTGCCAGTGTACACGAACCAGCGCCCGGGAGAAGTCCGACGTGGCGGCCCTGGGCAGATTGGCATCCGCTCTTGCCGCACCAGGTGGAAGTATGATCCTTCATGAGTGGGTCACCGAAGAGTCCATCGACCGCCAGGCGAGAGCGACGTTCATCAAGAGTCTGGTGGTGACCTCACGGGGGGCGGTGCCCATTGCGATGGCGCGGACACGGGCCTGGAGCCGCGACAGGTGCGAGGGCGTCGTCCTGCTGGTGCATGGCTTCGGCCAGAATCGGCGGGCGTGGCACCTGCCGCTGCGCAGTCCGTCCAACTATCTGGCTGCGGCCGGGTTCGACGTCTTTGCGATAGACCTTCGGGGGTATGGGCGGAGCAGGGATCTGGGGGCGCGCCGCGCCACGGACGTGTCGGACCACGTGCGGGAGGACATTCCGGCGGCGGTGGAGGAAGCCCTGCGACTGAGCGGCGCGGGGAGTGTGTTTCTTGTTGGGCACTCGCTGGGTGGGCTGCTGTGCTACGCGGCAGCACCTGGTCTCGCTGGAGCCGTCGCTGGCGTCGTGTCCCTGGGCAGCCCCTACTACTTCGCAGCGGGTCAACCCGGGCTGCGCCGGTTCGGGGACGTCCTGTTGTGGCTCGACCGGATGATAGGCATCAAGCAGGTGGGGGTGGGCCTGTACCCGGTAGCGCAGGCGCTGCGGGCAGGTCGAACCCTGCTGGAGAGTCGGCTCGCGCCGCTGCCCTTCCGCGGCTACGCTCCCGGCTCGATCGAAGACGACGTGCTTGGGGAGCACATGAACCGTGCGATGGACTTCGCTGATCTGGGAGTGATTCTCACGCTGTTCCGGTCGGGCGTCCGTCAGCGCGTTCGGGGCAACATCGGCGGTCTGGAGGACTACGCGCAGGCCTTCGAGCGGCTGGCTGCTCCGCTTCTCGTCGTCGCTGGCCGGTACGACGATCTTGCGCCACCCGAGTCGGTTCGTCCCGCGTACGTGCGAAGCTCTTCACCGGACAAGACGTACCGCGTGCTGGGGCACGGCCATCTCGACATACTCGTGGGCCGGTTCGCGCCGCAGACGACCTGGCCGTTGCTGGAAGGGTGGCTGGCAAAGAGGGCGCGTGTTTGATCAGCCCTGCTTGGATCCCTCGCGCTTCTTCATTTCCGCGATCTGCTCTTCGAGGGATCGGACGGTACGGCGAAGGTCGCGGACTTCCTGCTCCGTGGCGAGCGACATCATGCGCGCGAAACGATCGGATTGCTCTTGCGCGAGCGTGCTCACCTGGCCGGGAATGCTCATCGCCGCCATCACCACCTTCATGAAGCGCTCGTCTTGCATGAGCTTCATCACGCGAGGATCGCTCATGAGCTTCATCCCTTCATTCATCAGCTTCTTCTTCATGCCCATCGACGCTTCTCCGGTTGGTGGCAGTCCAGATAAAGCGATCCGACGCGCGATGCAAGTGCTCGAACGCCCGAGAACGTCATCCCGCGGCCAAGGGAAGCGATCCACGATCGCCTCGCGCGGACAGGATGCCAGGAAGCACGGACACTCCCGCGATGTCGTGGAAAACGTGCCTGACCACCCCACGCCGCAGGATGTCGACGACACGGTCAGCCACTTCCCTGTCGAACAGCAGCGCGTTGTGACCTCTCGCTTCGGCGATGACCACGTCGCCATGGGCATACGCTGCGCTCCAGTGGGGTATCACCATCTGGTCGTGGGACGCGACGATGGACGTATGGGGAACGTGAGCACCCCGACGCCAATTGCGCTCGATCTCGGCCAGCACGCGTGAGCCGATTGCCACATCGCGCGCGATCCAGCGCGGAACGGCCGACGCGACACGCGATCCCGCAAAGGGGCTGCCGAGCGAGATCGTCTGCACGACACGGTGATCGCGCGGACTCACCTGCACGTAGTAGCGTGCGACAATCCCACCGAGGCTGTGGCCCACGAGATGAACCCGCGTCGTGGGCGTGATCCCTTCGAGCAACGCGCCGAGCCTTGCGCAGAGCGTGCGCACATCGCACCCGGGCTCGTAGGTGAACGACGCAGTCGGCACGCCGAGACCCGACTCGATGGCGCGACGAAGTGGTCGCATCGCTCCAGCAGTCGCGAACAGACCGTGGAGCACCACCACGATATCCCTCGCCGCCGGCGCAACCTCGATGGCGCGCCAGCGAAGATCGAGCGGCATCAGCGGAGTCTGGCGCAACAATGCGATCCCCTCGCGGCATGCGGCTTCGACCGCCATGCCCCATCGCCGGACACCCGCCGCAGGAGACACTGCGCTTCGTACTCGATCGATGTGTCTTGCTGGCTGCATCGCAACGCTTATAGCCGATGACGTCGCCGTCATCCGCTTTTCTGCAACGCCGCACGAGACGCGTGATGTCACCGCGAAGTCGCACTGGCACTGACCATCGGCGCAGCCAAGCCCGCGTCGCGCGACGCGACTGCCACTGTCCGTTGGTGCAGCACCAACCGCACCGTCGTCGCCGGTCGCGCACAGCATGTGCGGCGCGCGTGCGACGGACGCACGGACGCGCGACGACTGACACTGTCCATGGGAGCAGAGCCAATCGTTGCGAACGACGCAAGCATGCTGGCATGATCGACGTCCGTGATGATTGCGCGTGGTACCGGCGATGCGGTCGTGATGCCGCGCATGTCGAAGATCATGAGCGCGCGCGCTTCGCGAGCCTTCCAGCGCAAGGGCGAAGCGGCGAGCATTGCAGCACACGAGGCTCGCTGATGACGAGCAACGAGCACGCTGGCGAGCGATCGATCAAAGCACAGCAATCGACGGTGACCGCGTGCGTGCGACGGCGAGCATTGCAGCGCACGAAGCACGTCGCGCGGGGTGGTGGCACGACGACCGCGTCTGGATGGATGGTGTGAGAAGGATCCGAGGCGTTGCGCACGAAGCTGGGATGGGAGAGGAAGACAGGCGCTGTCGGGTTGCGGGAGGGGCGCGAGGCGACGGAGGGGGGCCACACAGCAGTAGCCGGGGCGGGTTCGAAAGGCAAGGCGGCTTACGGTCCAACTCATTGAAATACGGTGAGTTTTCAATCACGCCCGAGCGTGGTTGTCAGGTGGGCAGTGCAGGGGGGGAGAGGAAAATGGGAGTCGAGGGTGTTTCTCACTTGTAAGGTGGAGGTGATTTGTGGAAAGCTCCGATCCCATGAGCCCTGAAGAACTCCGTGAAAAGATCCGTGCTGCTGCTGTCTCCTTCACAGACGAGGTGATTGCGCTCTTCGGAGAGGCATTCGCGAGCGTCGCATCCCAGTACAAGGCTGGTGTGGCGATCGCGAAGCCTGGTCCGAGCAAGCCAGTACCAAAGAAGGCTGCCGCGCCCAAGAAAGCGCCGGCGCCGCAGAAGGCCCCCGCACCCAAGAAGGCCGCGCCCTCGAAGCCGGCGTCCAAGGCCAAGCCGGTCGCGGACAAACGCAATCGTCGGTCCGCCAACGAGCTTAGCAAGGTCGGCGACGAGGTCGTGAAGCTCCTGGTCGCGAACAAGAAGGGTATGCGCGTCGAGGAGATCAACAAGGCCCTCGGCACCACCACCCGTGAGCTGATGCGTCCGATCCAGAAGCTGCTGACGCTCGGCAAGATCAGGAAGACGGGAGAGCGCCGCGCGACGACGTACTTCGCCGGCTGAGGACGAGAACCTTCAACCTACGGCCGCGCGTTCGAGAGGGATCTCGGGCGTCGGCCGTAGTGTCATTGGGGCCCCGACTCCGCCTTTCCTGGCTGCCATACGCTGCCGTCGGGCAGGTGCCAATGGCCTGGGATGAAAAGGATCTGCATCGCGTAGCCGACCGGCCGCGCGCCCGCGTCCGTCTCCTCGTAGGCTGGTACCGGAAGACGAACCAGGGACGGCCTCGCATAGTAAGCACTCGACGGCGGGCGCACCCATTCACCCGGCTGCCATACCCAGCGCCGCCCTGCCCATGTCCAGAACCCATCCACCCATACCGCATCCCGGGTGGGCTGAGGCGGCACGACCTCGATGCGAACCGCCTCCGGCATCGAGGTGACGACGATCGGGTTGTCCTGCGCAGTGTGAGGCCCCAATGCTGGCGTGGGCGTCCGCGCGGCGCAGGATTCGACACCGCCCACGCAAAGCAGAAAGATCGTCACACCCTCACGCACCAACCTTTGAACCCGCACGCCGCGCATCAACCGTTCACCTCCGCGCTGCAATACGGTCCATCTCGTTCCCCCGCGGCCTGTCATGATGACAGCCACCCGAGATAGCGATCCGCCAGCGCGTCGCCCACGAGCAGGTATTCAATCATCGCCAGCGACAGGAAAGGACCAAACGGTATCCGGACGAGCGCGCTACCGTCGGAGTCGGTTTCGAAGATGGGATCCGCAGCCAGATCCTGCTCGACCTTCGCACGCTCCTGCGGATCCTCGATAGCCGCCACCTGCTCCAGTATCTCGTGTCGCTCCCGCGTCACCGCCTCCGGCTCTTCGATGCGTCCGCGGACAATCAGCACCAGCACTGTGGCGATCGTGGCTTGCACAGCACCGGCCATCAACGCGAACGCGGCACCCTTCCATCCGAACCACGCACCCGCCACCATGAGCAGCTTCGCGTCGCCCAATCCCATGCCGGTTCTACCCCGAAGCTTGCGATACAAGACACCGAACACGAGCCACACGAACACGAAGCTGGCCCCCGCCGACACGATGGCATCCTGCCAGCTCGTGTCGCGCAGCGAGAACGTGCCCAGACCGACGATCGTGAGTGCGTAGCAGATCACGTCGGGCACGATCATGTGTTCGAGGTCGATGAACGCGACAGCGGTGAGCGACAGAGACAACGCCAGCGAAGACAGAAACACGGCCGTGGCGCGCAGCACGCTCGTGTCATGCGGCAGCGGCAGCACAAGCACCTCGACGATCGCCAGCGCGATCAAGCCCGCCGCGGCCTCGACGAGCACATAGCGTGGAGAGATCGGTCTGCCGCAGCACGACGCCTTGCCGCGCAGCAACAGCCAGCTCAGCACCGGGATGTTGTTCCAGGGGCGAATCGGCGCACCGCAATGCGGGCATTTCGAAGCAGGCCGCACGACGCTCTCACCCCGGGGAACGCGATGAATCACCACATTGAGGAAGCTTCCCCATATCAATCCGAAGGCGACGGCAAACGTACGAATCAACCATGGCGGGAAGCTTCCCAGATCCGGCACCGCACCACCGAACAACGAGCCTGGTTCCATCTGTCGTGTCCCCTTGCGACACTCACTTCGACGGCCTTGGCGGCGTCAGGCCGGTCGGAAGCACGGTCGGGATCGGCGGCCACCGCGACGGAATGGGCAGACCGGACGGCAGCGCGGGTGTAGGGAACGACGGAGTCGGGATGGGCGCCGGGCCTGCGTCGCTCGTTCTTGCGCCCCCGTCGCGGGGAGGCGTGGACGGGACCGGTGTTGTGGTCGCAGGCACGGCTGAATCAGGCTGGGCGGCGCCCGCATCGGCATCGAGCGGTGCGCTGGGGAGCGAAGCGTTGGTGTCGGCAGGCGACGGCTCGGACGGCACGGATATGGGATCGTCCTTCTTGCAGCATGACGAAGCTGCCAGGCAGCCAAGTGCGATACACCAGAACGTGCGCGAGAGCGGGGAACTCATGTCGCGTAGCCTATCATGCTCGCCGTCATGTCCGCCCATCATCGACGGCGACGCATGCAGCAAGACGACCCACGCGGGGCGCCACGATGAAGCGGTGGGACCGCTCGCCGTGGCCAGGCGCCAACGGTACCAAGTCGAGCGGCGCTGTACTAAGGTGATCGCACCCCGCAGGCCCATGGGCCTGGCGAGCGTCGCCGGAGATCCGGGGGCTCGCGCCCCCCATCGAAGCATCATGTCGGACCGCAAGACCCAGCAGAAGCGCGCAGAGCCCGATACGCTTTCGCCCTCGGCAAGGGAGTCGGCGCCGTCGTCACGGCTCTCGCGCCTGGCGCGGCTGGGCGGGCTGGCTCCACGCGCGCTCCCCGTTGCGCTCGAAGGGGCCAGACGGATGCTCGGGATGAAGCGCACGGAAGAGCAGGAGCGAATCGCACGCCAACGAACTTACGAGGAGGCGAAGAAGGCTGGGCGGGCTCTGCTCAAGACCCTCGGCGAGATGAAGGGGCTGCCGATGAAGCTCGGCCAGATGTTCAGCTACATCGACGGCCTCGCGCCTCCGGGCTACGAAGACAAGGTCAAGAACCTGCTCCGACAACTCCAAGAGAAAGCGCCGCCGCTGTCTCCCGAGGCGGCGCGGCGAGTCATCCTCGAGGAGCTGCGCTCGCCTCCCGAGCAGATCTTCGCGCAGTGGGAGAGTGAGCCTTTCGCCGCAGCCAGCATCGGCCAGGTCCATCGCGCCGTCACGCGCACGGGCGACAGAGTCGCCGTCAAGGTGCAGTATCCAGGCATCGACAAGGCGGTGCACAACGACCTGCAGAGCCTGTCGATGCTCGAGGTCATGATCGCGCCCCTCGCCAGGCAATACCAGTCCAAGCAAACCCTCGAAGAGATCAAAGCCGTCTTCCTCGCAGAGCTCGACTACGGCATCGAAGCCGAAAACGTCGACCTGTTCCGCAAGATCAACGCGGACCTGCCGCTCGTGCACATCCCCCGCGTCTATCACTCCCTGTCGAGCCGTCGAGTGCTCACCACCGAGCTGCTCGAAGGTGTCGGCTATGAGCAGTTCTGCCGGGAGGCCTCCCAGGATGAGCGAAACGCGGCCGGCATCACCATCTGGACGTTCATGATGCGCGGTTTGCTTCGCTACGGCCTCATGTACGCCGATCCCCACCCGGGCAACTACCGGTTCTTCGGCGGCGGCCACGTCGGCTTCCTCGACTTCGGCTGCGTCAAACGCCTCCCCCACGACATGGTCCGCGGCATGAAACGCTATATCAGGGCCGTCATGGACGCCGACTGGGAGGAGTTCGATCGCGCGTGCGTTGAATTCCTCGGCTTCGACGACCAGGATCGCGAGAGCTGGGATCTGTACCGAAGCTACACGCTCGAGCTGCTCATTCCCCTTGCCACCAATACGCCCTATCGATGCTCCCCCGAAGGTGCCCGCGAAGCCGTGCAGTTTCTCGTACGCGGACACCGCAAGCTCATCAAAGAAGCCAAGGGCGGACCACGCCTTCCCCCGCCGGTGAAGATCCCGTACGACCTCACCTTCGTCAATCGTCTGCAGTGGGGACTGGCGTCCATCATGGGAGGACTTCGCACCGAAGCCCGCTTCCGCGAGATCACCGAGCCTTGGGTCAGGGATGGTGAATGGCCGCTGCCCACATGAAGCCTGCTTGGCGATGTCCCCTCGTTTCCCTGCTTCTTGCCGGCACAACCGCGACCTGCGCCCATCGTGACCTGTCCTGCGACCATTCCCCGCCCCCACCGCCCCTTGCTTCCCCCACCGCGTCCGCGGTGCCTCCCGGCCATTCCCCCTCCAGCGCATCGGCTCCACAACCCGCCCCGCCAGCCGCGGCGTCCTGGGTCGACGCCGTCCGGATCGAGGACTGGGATCGCGCCTCCGCGCTGCTCGCCGCGCTCGCCCCGGATCAGCGTGCGCGCCCCGAGATTCGATATGTGACCGCGCGCGTGGAGCTTGCCCGGAAACGGCATGCGCAGGCCGCCAGCTTGCTCGAAGGGCTGGAAGCCCACCTGCCCGAGCTCGCCGCCGACATCGCTTTCCACCGCGCAGAAGCGCAGCTACATGCCGGCCCCGTCGACGAGGCGGCAGCCTACTTCGCCTCCCGCACCGGCGTCGTCGAGCTGGTGAAGGCCGCCCGCGCATTCGAGCAGATCGGTGACCACAAGCGGGCACGCGAAGCCGTGGAGAGGGCTATCCGCGCCGCGCGCCGCAGCCATGATGAGCATGCGGTCCAGGCCCACGAGCTGCGCGCGCGCTTGGCCGAAGCCGCTGGGGAAAAAGCCGTCGCGATCGCCGACCTGCAGTTCGTCGCCCGCTACGCGCCGTTCGCCGATCAGGCAGAGGATGCAATCGAGGGGATTCGACGGCTCGATCCTTCCCAGGTGCCGACCGCCGCGGACCGCATTGAGCGTGCTGCCCGCATGGTGAGCCGCGGCGACTCCGAGCAGGCGCTCGACGAGCTCGACAAGGCCGAAGCCGCACCTGGCAAGGCGCCGTCGCCAGGCCAGCTCACCCTCGCCCGCGCAAGAGCACTGTACGGAACGCGAAGCCGATACGACGAAGCGGCGAGGCTGTTCGAGCAAGCGGCGAAGATGGATCCGTCCTGCGCTCCGGAGGCCCTGTACTTCGCGGCCAAGGCCTGGTCCCGCGCGGACCGCAACGACCTGGGCCTGGACCTGTACGCCCGGGTCACGGCGCGATTTCCGAAGACGCCCTGGGCGGAGCGCGCAGCCTATCAGCGCGCTCGATTGCTTCGCCTCGACGCACGATGGGCAGAGGCCGCGGCCGCCTACTCCGACTACCTTGCCCGGTATCGGCGCGGCGCCTCCGCGGCAGAAGCCCGCTACGAGCTCGCCCTCGCGCTGCTCATCTCCAAGCGCTCGAACGACGCACGCAAGCGTCTGCAAGAGATGCTGCGGCAGCAGGACAACCGCACCGATGCAGCCGCGCTGCAGGAGCTCGTCGGAGTCGCGGCCTTCGAGGCAGGCGACACGGCCGCCGCTTTCGATCTGTGGCGCGCCGTGATCCGCGACGACCCCTTGAGCTTCCCCGCCTTGACCTCCGCGGCACGGCTTCGCGCCGCCGGGCAGTCCCCTCCGCCCGCCATCCAGCCAGGCCCACCGTCGAACGCGCCACCCGTGGCCGTGCCGCTTCCGCGGATGGCTCGCCTGCTCCACGATCTCGGCCTGGACGCGGACGCGGAAGCCTGGATCGCGGACAACGAGGATGCGCTGGTGGCCGGCTTCGGCGCCCGGACCCCGGAAGCAAGGTGCGCGTTGTACGCAAACCTCGACCGCGCCCGCAGGCTGTACCGCGTCGGCCAGCGCTTCGCCCCGCTGGATCAGGTGATGTACGCTCCCTCCTCGGCCAATCGATGGGCGTGGCAATGCTTGTTCCCCACGCCCTACTCGCAAGCCGTCCAAGCGCACGAAACCACAAACGGCATCCCGCGCGGATTGATCCATGCCGTCATCCGGCAGGAGAGCGGGTTCAACCCCGACGCGCGCTCTCCCGTCGGAGCGCTGGGGTTGATGCAGCTCATGCCCGTGACCGCGCGCAAGACGGCTGCCTTGATGGACAACGCGGTCGACCCCGACCAGGTGCTGGCTCCCGCGGTCAACCTGGCGCTCGGCGCGAGGTACCTCGGACGCTTGCTGCCTGTTTTTCAGGGACAGGTGCCGCTTGCGGTCGCCGCGTACAACGCCGGACCCAAAGCTGTCGCGCAATGGGTTGCCCGCGCGCAAGGAATGCCCCTCGATGTGTTCGTGGCGCAGATGCCGTTCCGGGAAACCCGCCGCTATGTGTGGAGAGTGATGGGCAACTACGCGAGGTACGCGCTGCTGTTCGGAGGGCTGGACGCACTTCCCGTGGTGGACCTGGACCTGCCCACGAACCTTTCGGTTCCCGACGACCCCTACTGAGCAGGCTCCTCGTTACCTTCTTTTTCCCAGGCATCGACCTGCTCGAGCATCTCCTGCGCGCTGTGCTCGAGGAGCTGGTTGTGGTTTTCGCGCGCCAGATCCCGCACGAAGGTCAGCTCGGTGCGAGCCAGAGCGCGGTCGCCCCGGCGATAGGCAAGCGTGCCGAGCAGGTGGCGCCCGTCGAGCACATCCCAGATGTAGCCCTTCGCTTCGGCGGACGCGATGAGCTCGCGCAGGACGCGCACGGCGTCTTCGTGTCCCTTCTCGCCCTCGAGAAAGGCGATGTACATGCGGTCGTGGATGCCGAGCCGGTCGTAGCCGTACCGCTCGCAGATCGTCAGCGACTCGCGAAACGCCACATGGGAGCGAGCGAAGCTGCCGAGCCAGATCAACGAGTCGCCCATGTTGTGCAGGGCGAGCGCGACCTCATAGGAAAGACCAGCGTTGCGCGCGAGATCGACGCCGCGCTCGAACGCCTCGACAGCTCCGTGGAAGTCGCGCGTGAAGTACAGGATGAGCCCGCGGATCTTCTCCCGCTCCACCGCCGCAGGCATGTCGGATGGGTCCGCCAGATCCGAGGCCCGCGCGAGGTGCTCGAGACCCCGCTCCCGATCGCCCGAAGCAGCGTGCGTGTGGGCGAAGCCAATCTCCAGACGGTAGGCTTGCTCCCGATCGAGCCCACCGATGGCGGCGACCTGCTCGAACTGATCGAGAGCCAGCTTGAACTGACCCCGCCGGAAAGCGATCTCCGCGCCTGCCAGCAGGGCCGACCGCTTCAGTGGGAGACGGTCACCGGCGAGCGCCAACGCCTGGTTCACATGCCCCATCGCGGCATCGAACATGTGCACGGCACCGAGCATGCCAGCAATGTGCGTGCGCGCGACCACCTGTTCGCTCAGCGACGACGTGGCATCGATGCGGGAGAGCACGCGGGCGACGATGTCCGGGAGAGCCGGTGCAGAGCGCACCGCGTGAAGAGCCGTGTCGAGATCCTTGAGCCACTCGCTGAGCTCGGTGGAGCTGCGTTGCGACAGGTCTGCGAGGTCCAAGGCGCGCAGCAGATCCTGCACCGCGGCTTCGAGCTGACCGTTGCGGATCCTCTGATGGCCGGACAGCGCGAAGAACGTGGCTGCCTTGTTCCGATCTCCCGACTCGTACAGGTGCGTGGCGACTCGCCGAGCCTTCTGCTCCACGCGTGTCCCGAGCACGCTCTCGTAGGCGGCTGCCGCTGCCGTGTGAAGATCCCGGCGACCGTCGGCCGGGATCGAATCCAAGATCGACTCACGCAGCATGGGCGACGCCATGACCGACGCCGACGGTCCGGCGCGTCGCAGCAACGCGCGCTCCTCGAGCCCGGCGACGATGCGCTCGACCTGCTGCAAGCTGATCCCGAGCATGCTTGCGAGGATCGTGGAGTCGATCGGATCGCCGAGGACGGATGCGGCGAAAAGTGCAGCCTTGAGATCCGAATCGAGCCGTGCGGCCCGCGTCACGAGCAGCGACCGAAGCGGACGCGGCACGGCGACATCGTCGGTCAGGCGCAGCGACACGAAGCCGCCATCCTGCACGACCAGCGCGCCCGTTTCCAGGAGCTCCTTGACCAGTTCTTCCAGGAACAGAGGATGCCCGCCGGCACGCTCGCGGCAGAACGCGACAAGCTCGGCCGGCGCCTCATTCAGCCCCGCACGCGAGGCGACCAGCTTGGCCGTCTCCTCTTCATCGAGCTCGTCGACGCGGATGATCTCGTGCGACGGGTGCCCCGTCAACGGATGGGAAATCTCCGATCGCGTGGACAGCACGAACATGGCCCGGATCGAGTTCAGTCGCAGCGCGGCCCCCGAGAGCACGTCGAGCGAGTCGGTATCGAGTGCATGGGCGTTGTCCCAGACGAACGCATGCGGGCGATCCTCACACAGGCTGCGCACCATGCGTGCAAAGGCGGCACGCAGCGGCGGCAGATTCGGCCCTGCCTGGCCCGACCGCTTGGCCCCGAGCTGCCCGAGCACGGCGTTGCGTTCGTCGTCCGGAAGGCCCAGCGCACGCAACCTCGGCTCCACACCCAGCACGCGCTCCATCGGGTCGCCCTCGCGCACGCCACACAGCACCTCGAGCATCGACGTCAAGCCCGCCAGCGGCACCGTCTTCGCACGCGGCGGGCAAGAGGCAAGGTAGAAGCCCACGTTGAACTCGCCGAGGCGCAGCCGGCGATTCATCTCGTACAGCAGGCGGGTCTTGCCCACGCCCTGGTCGCCCAGAAGCGTTACGATGCGCAGGTGACGCCTGGAGGCGACGGCGAGCAACTCGCCCATCCGGCGGAGCTGGGGCTTGCGGCCGACGAACTTGCCCAGCGCGTCGTCGGGGGCCCGCAGATCGCCGACGAGCATCGCGCCCGGCATCACCCCCGCCTGCGGATCGTCTGCCGGCAAAGGCTCGAGCATGAAGATGCTCCGCACATGCCGCGCGGCGTTGGCCGAGATGGCGCACCTGCCCTCGGTCGCACGCGCCAGCTTCTGAGCTTCGCCCACCAGTGAGGTCAGACGAGTGTCGCGCGCGGGCTCGCCTGAGGCATGCAGAAGCACCCGGCCCACATGCACGCCCGCACACGGCGAAACCTTGCCCACGTTGAGCTGGCGCAGCAACACCAGCGCACAACGAACCGCCGTCTCCGTCTCGCGTCCGTCCGTCTCGCCAAGCCCAAACAGGCTCACCATCTGCAGAGGCTCTTCATCGATCAGCCTCGCGCCATACCTCGCAAGCGTGTCCTTGACCCGCGCCCGCATGTGCTGCGGAAAAGACCAGTCACGCTCGCCAAACGTCAGCACCAGCGCCGTCACCTCCCGACGCTCTCCCAGAACCGCCCCGCCCATCAGGCTCGACGGCCCCACCGAAGACGTCGGCGACCGGTGATCGGCCGGTGGCCCCGGTACCTCCACCGGCGTTCGCTCGGGCTCCGCCGTCAGCGGGCTCACCTCGTCGAGCACGTCGCTCCTGTCCAGCACCCCCACTTCCGTCTCCCGCGACGATCCGATGTACTCCGCCAGATCGTTGGCCGAGTAGCGCGTGCCCGATGAGTACAGGTACCCGAGCAGCTCTTCGTACAGACGGCCCGCGCTGTCGAACCGATCATCCACGTTCTTCGACAGCGCCTTGTGCACGATCGCCTTGAGCTCGGACGGCACGTCGTCGCGCAGCAGCTCGAGCGGCGGAAACTCCGCAGCCTGCACGCGACGAAGCGTCTCGAACGGGGTCGCTGCCCCGAAGGGATTTACCCCCGCGATCATCTCGTACAGCACTGTGCCCAGCGAGAAGATGTCTGATCGCGCGTCGACCGGCTGACCACGCGCCTGCTCCGGGCTCATGTACGAGTACTTGCCCTTGAGCTGCCCGACCTTGGCGTCGTCGGTGCGGTCCTCCATGACGTCGCGCGCCTTCGCGATGCCGAAGTCCGTCACCTTCACCTCGCCCTCCCACGACACCAACACGTTCTGCGGGCTGACATCGCGATGCACGATGCCGAGCGGACGCATCTGCTCGTCGCGGCGACGGTGCGCGTGGTCGAGCCCCTTGGCGATCTCGGCGGCGACGTACACGCACAAGGGGACAGGCAGCGGGACCGCATGGCGACGTGCACGACGCAGCAGCGACGCCAGATCGAGCCCCGCGACGTACTCCATGGCGATGTAGTAGGAGGGCGGGCCGCCCGCGGTGACGACCTTGCCCAGGTCGAACACCTGCACGATGTTCGCGTGCGACAAGCGCACCGCGAGCTTCGCCTCGTGGATGAACATGTCCACGAACGCCTGGTTGCTCGCAAGCTCCGGCAGGATTCGCTTGATCACAAGGATCTTCTCGAAGCCCTCCACCCCGAAGCTCTTCGCCTTGTACACCTCGGCCATGCCCCCTCGACCGAGTGGCTCCAGTAGACGATAGCGTCCGAAGGTCGACTCCACGATCCGCGCTTCCCCTGCACCCACGCTTGCCAACTGGTGTTAGCCTACCATCCGTTCGAATCCCCGGCGAAATGTTCCCTCCATCCGCGAGGCACGCCCCGCACCTTGCCCGCATCGTCAGCCCGGATCAACCCAAACCACAGGCTCGTCGCGCAGCCACGTCCGCTGCCTCCGGGCGAACACCCGCGTCGCCCTCGTGATCGCCCCCACCAGCTCGCTCTCTGCCATCCGCCCTTCGATGTAGTCCAGCGCCTGCCGATATCCCACCGACGACATCGGACGCGTGTCGCGCATCCCCCTCGCCACCAGCCCACGAACCTCTTCCACCCACCCGCCGCGAATCCACTGCGCCGCACGAGCCACGATGCGCTGGTCCAGCACCGCCCCGGACCGTCGTAGCCCCACCAGGCGCGCCCGATGGCGGGCAGGACTCGCCCGGTGCTCCCGTTGAAGATCCGACAGACGCCGTCCCGTCAACTCGAACACTAGCGCTCGAACCCACAGGTACGTCCCACCGCAGATCACCGGCACCTTGCCCCGACCTCGAACATCCTCGATCACCCGCTCCGCCTCCGCAGCCCACCGCGCCGCATCCCACGGATCCGTCGCGTCCGCCACGTCCACCAGATGATGCCGTGCACGCGCCCGCTCCTGCGCCGTGGGCTTGCCCGTGCCGATGTCGAAACCCCGGTAGACTCCAGGGCGCCGGTCCTGCGCCTTCCGAGCCACACTCCAAACATTTTCGTAGCGCGGCCCCGATCCGCGCGCACACGTCCACGCCGCGCCACGCGCCGTCGCGCGCACGCCGCTCCCCCATCACGCTAACGTCATCCTCGGGTCCTTCGTCAGGCGCGGCAGGATCCACGCAGTCCCAGTCGCTCGGCGGGGCACGCTCAGCAGCGTGCGGGGGCTCCGGATCGACACCCGTCACCCAGCCCGGCATCGGCTCGCCGATGACGTCGAACACGATGGTGTCCGGCTGGCCCAGCGCGGTGGGGCCGAGCGGCATGGCCAGATGCCGCAAGATTCGCTCGATCACGTCGTGCCTGCGGATGACGGCGATGGGCTCCAAGCGAGCATGGCAACGAGGGCAATCGAGCACGTTTTGTTGAAAGCAATGCCTGAGCAACTCGGCCCAGGGCACGTAGGATGTGCTCGGCCGCCACGGCGGCTTGCCTGCTGTCGGTTCTGAGGCTGCGCGCGAAGTGTGCAGCAGCGACACGTCGTCGGTGGGCTTGCGCGGTCGCTCGACCTTGCGCGCGGGTTCCGAGGTCTTGGTGGCGGCATGGTGCGAGTAGCCGGCATCGTCAAGCACGCTCGCGGGCACGATGTGCTTGCGCCACGGCGCGTCCGGAGCCAGCATGCCGTGGTAGCGCCACAGCGGGATGGACTGGTCGACCTGCTCGAGGGCCTCGGCCATACGTAGCCCCGGTGGTCGCAGCGGCCCGCCTTGGTCGTCATGGAGAATTCCGCGAACAGCAGCGCAGTAGTCCAGAACGACCTGCCGATCCGCGGCGTCGGCCGACTCCGCTGCCTCGGGGCCGACTGCGGCCACCGGCTCGGTCGTGTCGTCCGCCTTCTCCGAGCGGTTTGCTGCTGCGCTTGCCGCGCGCTGTTCGGCGGCTTCCTTCAGCAGACGTTTTTCGATGTTGCGAAGCCCCCGCACCTTGCGTCGCATCTGTGCCTTCGCATGGCTGTCGGCCTCCATAACCGGCTTGGCTAGATCCCGCAGGAAGTGATTGGCGCAATAGCGGTGCGGCACGCCCGGAAAGACTTGTGCGATCTGCGTGACGAACGCTTCCTGCTTGTCAGACATCCAGCACCGGATCGGTTTGCCCAGTCGT
>Ga0272446_1001081_pt1 | contig 40733 bp, 36 predicted proteins | sample YNPCB0061_FD_194587 | JGI IMG/M metagenome (GOLD analysis project Ga0272446, IMG submission 194587) | Hot spring microbial mat communities from Yellowstone National Park, WY, United States - YNP-CB-006-1 | ecosystem: Environmental > Aquatic > Thermal springs > Hot (42-90C) > Sediment | place...
GAGATTTTATGGCGAAATACGGGTTTATTGTTGCTCCTGGTATATTATTAATTTTATTTACTGTCATTTACGTTTTATTTTTTTCGCCTCAAACAAAATATTTAGGACAAATATTGTTATTTAAAACACCATTGATAGATAGGTATGTTAGAGAGATAGAATTATCGAGATTCGGATTTTATATGGGTACATTACTTGGAGCTGGTGTACCAGTTACTGATTCATTAGCATCTTTGGTTGGATTGGGTGGGCTTTACCCTTATCTTAAATTCTATTCTTATCTCCACGAAAAAATTGTTGAAGGTTATACTTTTGATCGTTGTTTCAAAGAGTTTCCTCATATAGATAAATATATTCCTCCTGTAACTGAAAATATGATAGTCAATGGAGAAAAGTCTGGTCATTTGCCTGAAGTTTTCCAATCCATTGGAGAAATTTATGAGGCAAAAACTGACAGTGCTACCAAAAATCTTGCAAGTATTCTTGAACCCGCACTTCTGATTGTCGTATGGTTCGCTGTAGCTGGCATTGCGCTTGGGATAGTTTTGCCGATTTACGGTTTAATTGGAAATATAGGTGATATTTCGTCTGGAAACAATATAAATAATTCCGAGCAAAATGTGATACTAGTTACTGCCGCACCAACTCCTACCAAATCAGTAACTCCAACGGAAATAATTCCAATAAGTTCACCTGAACCTACACCAACCGAAATTGTCTCCAACCCTGATTTAACTGTGTCAAATCCTCCTGGAGGATTTGTTAATGTAAGGGACAAGCCTTAAACATCAGGGAGAATTATAACAAGGGTGAGTGCTGGAGAGGTTTATGAATTTACTGAAAAACAAAATGGTTGGTATTTGATTATACTTAAGGATGGTAATACTGGTTGGATAACCGGGCAATACGTCAAAGAAAACAAATAATGAAAAAGTTGTCAAAAAAATTTGGTTATACCTTGGTTGAAATCCTGCTTGTCGTGTCTCTTATAGCTATTATTTCCGTGTCGGCATTCCCAGTCACTCGTAATTTTTTAGATAGAAATGAATATGATAGTGCATTTCGGCTTGCCATAAATGGTATTAGGAGTGCACAACTTTATTCACAGACAGGAAGGCACGATACTGCATGGGGAGTGAGTTTCCAGAGTGGTGCCATTGTAGTTTATAGTGGCCCAACATACGCAGGTAGAAACCCAACATTTGATGAAACCTCTCCCATATCTACAAAAATTTCTATAACTGGAGCTTCAGAAATTAATTTTGATAAAGTCACAGGTAACTCGCCCACATCTCCAACAATCACAATTTCCGGAAACGGTTTCAGCAGAAATGTAATTATAAATAGGAAAGGATTACCAATATATTGATCATGATAACTCTACGATTAAAAAAGAAAAAAGGCTTGTCATTAGTAGAAATACTTTTAGCCACGGTTTTGATCACTATTCTTATTTTGGGAGTGGCTGGTGCAATGAGTTATACCGTAAGTTCTTCAAGGAGATCAAATGAAAGTTCTTATGCAGCTTACCTTGCTAGTGAAGGTGTTGAGGCTCTTAGAAATATTCGTGATCAAAGCTTCGCAAACCTCACAGATGGAACATGGGGATTAGCACTAAGCAGTAATCAATGGACTCTTTCGGGCTCATCGGATGTGACTTCAGGATATACTAGACAGATAATTATTTCTTCAGTAGATGCTGACACCAAAAGAGCTACAGTAAATATTACCTGGGGTGGACAGACTTACACTCAAATTATTGAATTCACGAGGTGGCAAGAGACGCGGCCAGTAGTTGCTGGAAATCTGGGTTTATTGGTTTATGCTGATAATAGCGGAGACGATGATGTAATACGTTATCGTATTTTAGATGCAAATGGTAATTGGACTTCAGTCAGAACCGTTCCGGATCTTGTTTTGGCATCAAATCCTCAACTACGATCTCTTAGATTATATTCTAATCCGAAAAGTAATGAGAAAATACTTATTGCTAAGTTCTTTTTATACCCATCAGCTTCTATTTACGGAATAGTCTGGGATGGTAATAGCTGGGGCAATCCACAGTTAATAACTACTTATACATCAACAGCAAATGCAGAAGCAAGAAATTTTGATGGGGACTTTATTAGTTCTGGATCATTCTTTTTAATTTACGGTAATAATACTTTTTGGCCTCAATACAGAATCTGGAATGGTAGTACCTGGAGTTCCCAGCAAACTGCATTAAGTGTGGGAAGTTTGGTAGGATTTCCAAATTGGATAAATGCCAAAGCAAGACCTGGAACAAATAACATTATGGTTGCAGTGCATGATACCTCAAACCATTTAAGTACTATTTTTTGGAATGGTAGTAGCTGGGGCGGTTTACTGGAGCATACAACAAACACTACGGGCGCGGCATATGACAGCGTCGATATGGTATGGAGCAGATCAAATAGCGCAGTACTATTAATGACCTATACATTATCTGGTAGTAATAATCCCGTGATACGTACATGGAATGGAACCGCTTGGTCAGCCCCTTTAAATATCGTATATATCGTAGCCCAGCCACGCGCATCACGTCTTATTTCCTCACCTGTGTCCGATCTGAATCTTTTCTGCTATAAAGATTCTTCAAATAATATAAACTGTTTGAGTATCACCACAATACCGTTATGGGCAGCAGCAACTAATCCTATTGTGATTGGATATGACACTAGCGCTGGCAATCAGAGATCATTTGACATGGCTTTTGAGGATGTATCCGGAGAACTAGCCGTTATAAAATATAACGGTGGTCCTCTACCAAATAATATTAATGAAAGAAAGTATAGTCCTGGTACAAATACATGGACCCCGCAGTCAATATCACCCCCATATATTGGACAACAAGAAACAGTTCTCGCACGACCCAGATTGGGATCTAACGATATTATGTTTATGTATGGCACAACTGATCAAAAAGTGTATACAGAAGTCTGGAATGGTACAAATAACGCAATGTATACTACTGGTGGTAGAGCGATTACCCAGCATGGCACATTTGGTTCTAATGATCTTGATTTTTGGTTTGACTTTGCATGGGATAGTGTTGTTGCAAGTCCGTAGAATATAGCTATGCTCCAAAGATCGACTACAGTCGCGACAACTTTTGCCACAACTCAAGCAACGGTATTCTCTGATGCCGTAACGCCAAATAATACAGTAATTGTGGCAATTTCGTCATGGAGGAATTCTGCTAACTGTCCGATGAATACATGAACTGTCACGGATAATTTTGGTAATACATATACCTTTGTTAATAAGGCCAATACAACTAATATGTGTATTGCAGTATTTTATGGAAGAGTTATTACAGGTGGATCTAACTTCACAGTGACAGTGGATCCTCCAGGTTCTAATCAATACTGGATGACGACCTCTATACATGAATATAGAGGCATTGTGGCTGCCAGCCCCGCAGACCAGAGTTTGAGTGCAACTGGGACCGGTGCTTCGGTAAGTCCCGGAAGTATGCCCACAACTACAAATGCAAATAACTTGATTTTCACTGCTTTTACTCATAATGCCAGTACGAATATTGAGGCTAACCCTGGGACTGGATTTCGTATGAAAACATATTATACTGATGGGACAAATGAACCACTTTATACTCAAGATCGTATCGTCTCTTCTACTGGTGATTATGCAGGAACATTAGTGTTTGCCTCATCTATAGGGTGGAGAGGAGTTGTGGTGGCACTTAAAGGATCATAATTAATTAATGAAATCAAATATTTTAAAAAAGCCTGGGTTTACTTTAGTTGAAGTACTTTTGTACTTAGCATTACTATCTATTGTTATAGGTGTTGTCGCTTCATTTGTTACTGTCACACTCAATTTTAAAGCCCGAACTTATGCGATTTCCGAAGTAGAGCAATGTGGTAATCAAATAATTCTTATGATTTCACGAAGTATACGCAATGGTACAGCTATAAATAGTCCTTCTATCGGTACTTCATCATCATCTTTATCGATAAACACTACTACTCCTGTAAATAATCCTACACAATTTATTTTAAGCGGAACTACCTTAAATATGCAGGAAGGAGCAACACCTGCTTTTGCTCTTACACCAGCAACGATTAGAGTGACAAGTCTGACTTTTACAAATGTTGCCCGTCCAGGTACAAATGGAACAATAAGAATACAAATGACCTTGTCTTTCTCTAATCCCAATAATAGGCAGGAAAGTAATTATTCTCAAACTTTTTACGGAACAGCAGATATAAGATAATGAAAATAAAAAATAAAAAAACAGGTTTTGCTGCAATGACTGCAGTTTTGATACTAGGCATAGTTGCTACTGTCTTGCTTCCTTCAATTTTGCTAATTAATACTGACAATATTCGAGTTGAAATGGCAGTTTCCAGTAGTGGAAAGGCTCTAAATCTAGCAAATGCATGTGCTGAAACAGCATTAAATAAATTGAGAAATAATTCATCTTATACAGGCAATGAAACCATCACATATTCAATAGGTAATTGTCAGATATTGACTTTTGTTGGCAGTTCCCCGAACTATACTATTAGAACTAGAAGCACAATAAATAACTATACAAAAAAAATACAAGTCATAACTTCACAAATAACTCCTGTTATTATTGTAACCTCATGGCAGGAAACCGATTTCTAAAATGGACGAGAAAATAAGATCAAAGATTAAGTCGCAACTTATAAGAATATCGGTAATTTCTGTTGTTGTGCTTTTAATACTAATAACTATAACGGTTGGGTCATGGTTGTACTTCACAAGTAATATTTATGATCGTGAATTGGAAACTTTCGAATCATATAAAGATAATTCAAGCCTTTTCCTAAATGAAAGAGTTTCTTTTTATGTTGGATTATTAGGATCATATAAAGGGTTGTTTACTGCAAGTCAGGAAGTAAATAGGAAGGAGTTTAGAGATTTTTACAATATAAATGTATATCCAGCAATAAAATCCGTATCTTATATAGAACTCGTTAAGGAAAAGGATAAAAATTTTTTTATATCTAATGTTAAAAATGATAAATCCATTAATTCAGGTGGATATCCTATTTACGATATAAAACCAAAATCTACTAAATCTGAGTATTATCCAATTAAATTTGTTGAACCATATGAGGAAAATTCTGATTTGATGGGTTTTGATATTTCAAGTGACCCAGATATAAATAAAATTATTAATGACTTTAAAAGTAATTCCTTAACACAGACATCTTATTTTCAAAATACAGTAAATAATGAGTTATCCTTAAATGTTTATATTCCTTTATATAGACAGAGCTCAAATGAACTAAGTGGGGTTATTAGAGCATATATTAATCCTCGTGAGATAATTGAAGAGGTTTTAAAATATAATATTCCAGATAATGTCTCTGTATCGGCTAAACTTCAAACTAACTCAACACCTAATTCTTTTTTGGAAGTAAATAATGAAAGTTTAAAAAATGTCGATAAGAATACTTTGCCGCTGATCCTGAATAAAACTACTGAAATATTGTTCATTGATAAAAAGTGGGAGATAAATTATAAGTTCTTCAAAAATAATATTTATAGTGGTTTTAGTGGCATGACAGTATTACATATTTATATAACATTAATGGTATTGAGTATATTTGCATTTGGATTAATAAATTATCTTGCATATTTCTCATATTTAACTATAAAAAGGGGATTGTTAGCGGAATCTGTATTAGATGAAAGTAGGGAAAACCTAGATTTACGAAATAGGGCTTTGGCATCTACTCTAGAAGCAATAATAATAACAGATTACAAAAATGGCGATAATCCTATTGTTTACGTAAATAAAGCATTTGAATCGATAACGGGTTATACATTTGCAGAAGTTCAAGGTCAAAATCCCCGCATACTACATGGAAATGATAATGACCAAGAAGCGCTAGATATACTTCGTAAAGCAATACTTAATAAATCTGCAGCTAAAGTAACACTAAGAAATTATAAAAAAGACGGTACTATGTATTATGCTGACCTCTCTATAGCACCGGTTTTTGACAAAGAAGGAGTGTTGACGCATTATATTGGTGTTCAAATTGATGCGACACAAAGGATAAAAAATGATGAAATAATTGCAAGCAAAACAAAAGAGCTGAATCGACTAAATGAATCATTAGTTGGAAGAGAATTGAAAATGATTGAGATGAAAAAAGAAATTGAGAGACTAAAAAAAGCACAAGATGCCATTAATTGAGATTTTAAAAAAGATTTGGATTAACTATATTTCTAGCGGTCTTAATATAACCGATGATCAGGCAATACAAAGACTTGATAATAAATATCTGGAAATTCGTAAAATAACCTTTCTAAATATAGTATCGTTACTTGGAGTTATTTTAGGTTTCGTTTATTTAGCTCTCGGTCTTATAAAAGCGCTTGGCGATACAGTCTTCTTTTCCTCATCAGTGTTAGGAGTAATGCTATTTAATATAGTGCTTCTTCGTATCACAAAAAAACCTCAAATATCTGCATTTTTCATGATTATTGCAGTCTCGTCAGTACTGAGTACTCAAATTATATTAAATAGGTTCGATTTTATAATGCTTCTTGGACTATTACTATTTGTCTCAGTAAGTTTCTATATTACAAGTAAGGAGATAGCTGTATTTTCATCAATTGCTATTCTGACTGTCTCAATTGGATTGGTTCTTATATTCGGAAATGAATTTTACCAAAGTATTTTTAGAACATATGGAATTCAACTAGCGCTTATTTTTATCTTCGCTATTCTTATAAGTTTTGCCCACCAGACTATTGAGGATAAAAACCAAAACCAGATGGCTGAAAGTAAAAAAGAGCTTGCAAACTCTTTCAATCAGATGGTGGAGGAAATAGAGCAGAGAAGAAAACTGGAATCAAAATTACAAAAATCTCTCGACGAAAGTGCATCGAGTAATAGCCAGTTGGAACGGACTCAAAAAGCCATGCTTAATGTCATGGAGGATTTGGAACATGAGAAAAACGCGATACTAAAGAAGCAAGCAGAAGATGAATCAATTCTTGGATCTATAGGAGAAGGACTGATAGTAACTGATGTCAATGGAAGAATTATACTAGTCAATAAAGCTTTTGAAGATATCTTGGGTTATGATCCAGTTGATATGATTGGAAAGGAATATGGAAAAGCATTCCCAATATTTCTGGAAGATGGAAGAGGACTTGATTTAACTGAGTCCTTGTTATTTAAAACTATTAAGGAAAGAAAGGTCTATATTAATGAAGTTCGTTTATTTCAAACAAAAGAAGGAAATAAGATACCAGTAAAAATTACTATTACTCCAATTATGTTGGATGGAAATGTGACTGGAGCGGTCGAAGCATTTAGAGATGTAACAAAAGAACTGGAAATAGATAGGGCGAAAACGGAATTTGTTTCACTTGCTTCACATCAGCTAAAGACTCCATTGTCTGCTATTAATTGGTATATAGAGCTTCTGCTAAGTGAAGACTCGGGTAAACTAAATAAAGATCAAAAAGATTTAGTTTCTGAAATTCAAATTGGTGCAAAAAGGATGAATGATCTAATAAATGCGCTTCTAAATGTCTCGAGAATCGATATGGGTACTTTTGCTGTAGATCCAGAACCTACAGATATTATCGAGTTATGTGACAGCGTTTTACATGAGTTAAAAAAACAAATTAAAGATAAAGAAATGGTAATAAACACAATGTACCAAAAGGGATTAAACAAATTTAATGTAGATCCGAAGCTAATGAGAATTGTTCTACAAAATCTTCTTACTAATGCAATCAAATATACTCCCACTAAAGGCAAGATAGATATCGAAATCAAATCTGATGGTAAAAATATGATATTCAATATATCTGATAACGGATACGGCATACCCAAAAACCAACAGAATAAGATATTTAGTAAATTGTTTAGAGCTGATAATGTTCTCACTAAGGAGACTGATGGTACGGGTCTTGGGCTCTATATCGTAAAATCAATTATAGAATCATCAAATGGTAAAATCTGGTTTGAATCAGAAGAAAATAAAGGAACTAAGTTTTTTATCACTATTCCAATAGAAGGTATGCAAAAAAAAGAGGGCACTAAAGCTTTAGTATAAGTCCAATATCTTTCGATAAGCATTGATACTTTTGTGCAAAATAAATATCATAGACTAATATGGACAATTCACTTTTAAACAATCTTGAGACCTTTAAGATCGCTGTAGACAGTGCATTTAATCATATCATTATAACTGACCTTGATGGCAAAATTCTTTATGCCAATAGAGCAGTAACAAGAATAACCGGCTATTCTCAGGAGGAAGTTATAGGAAGTACGCCTCGTCTATGGGGCGGATTGATGGATCCAGAATTCTATAAAGAGATGTGGCACACTATACGAGATTTAGGTCAGCCATATAGTGGAGAGGTTGATAATAAAAGAAAGAATGGTGAAATATATCATGCTGTTATCTTTATCTCTCCAATAAAAAATAAAGAAGGGAAAATAGTTGGTTATATTGGGACCGAAGACGATATTACATCAATTAAAAAGGCTCAAAACGAATTACAAAAGAAAAAAGATACCTTGGAGAAAATTGATAGTTATATGGTAGATAGAGAATTAAAAATGATGAAATTAAAGCTTGAGCTTGAAACCCTTAGAGACAAAATCACACCACATTTATAAATCTTTACATTTTTCTATTTGCGATTTAAGATAGGATATGATTTTATACTGGGTTCTAACAGGTGGGATAGCTGGATGGTTAGCTGGATTACTTACTAACGAAGATCAGGGCTGTGCGACTAATATCATAGTGGGTATGATTGGATCTTTGATTGGCGGTATGCTAGAAATGCTTCTTCGTACTGGCAGAGTATCTTTATCACTACAATTTACTGATTTCAATTTGCAAAGCATTGTTGTTTCTACTTTGGGAGCTATAGTCTTATTAGGAATTTTAAGACTGTTTAAAAGCTCATAATTATCTTTTATCTTATTAATTTCTTTAAAATCTCACGTAAAAAGCCCTTTCTTACAAGCTATTTCAGATCGATTACCCCCGTCTGACTGGGTAGTCACCATGACATAAGGCAGATTGTCCCCCTATAATCATATATTTTGTAGAAAGAAATTTATGGATTTTGTTTATTCGAGTAAAACTCAAAAACTGCCTTTAAGCAATAGGATTATTATCGGTTTGTTTTATATTGCCGTTATTTTTGTGTTTTTAAACTTGTCAGTTTTAAATCCATTTGCCATATTAAATATAATTTTACTTGCTGCTTTGTCTATACTTAATACGCTCCTTTTCTTAAATCATAAGTTATCATTAAAACTTATGACAAAATTGAATTACTTTTTGTTTATGCCTGCTTTGACAGGAACAATTGCCCAGTTGGTGCTATAAATTTGCAATTCAAAATAATAAGAATTAGTATAAATTATGTATGAAGAGAAGAAAAAAAGTCCTATTTTGGTAATTCTTATTGGAATTATTCTGGTATTACTTCTGCTAATAGCTTTTTTCCTATGGAGATCATCGTCAGGTGGCTCTAATAACGATACATCAAATACTACCACTCCTACACCAACAGCAACTAGCACACCTACGTCCACTTCTACTCCTACTGCTACTGTCACAATGACTTCTTCTCCAACCTCGACGCCTACAATCTCACCTACAGGTACAGTTGTCGCTACACCTACAACAAGTGCTACTCCAACAGGCCCAAGACAAGTAAAAGTCTTTTATTCTCAGGGAACAAACCCTACAAATCCCTCAGCACCAGATAGTATTAAAAACTTTGCATATGCAGTTTATAGACTATTTACTTCAACAAGAGGTGATATAGAAACGTATGTTATGGAAAAAACCATAGATGGACCATCTACAGCTGATCAGAATGCGTATTACTGGTTTGGTCCAATAAAGCTAACTGGAGAATCAAATTGTGGTGGCAGGGATTTTACTTTATCAAAAGATGAAAGTGCAAATAAAATAATAGTCCAGTTTTGTAAAGATGTTACTTCAGCTGGCACTGGGGATGATGCGAGAATCAAAACAGTTATTTCTTATGGAATGCACCAATTTCTATCAGAATCTGCTGTAAAGAAGGTAGTTATATTGAATAAAGAAGGAAATTGTTTTGGCGATCAGAGTGGATTGAATGTGTGTAAGAATTAGGTAATCTAATCAATATCATCTACTTCTCCACTTTTAAGCTCCTTAATCAGGTCTGTAAGAAATTGAATTAAAGGTCTATTGGATTCTCTTCAGTTCCTTTTAAATCGCTAGTCTCAACAGGTCTTACATGGTGTGGTGCCACACGTTATAAAATATTTATTGGAACACCTCTTGGAGAATTAGTTATTACATTTAACTGCGGATCAAATGATATTGAGATGCTTGATCCTGCGATCAGTCTTGAGGCTGCATTTGCTAACCTGGAGTTAACATGCAGAGTCACGTAATAGTTCAGAGTAATAATATGATTACTGCCAAGTAGTATGTTTAGGGCTTGAGCTATTATGTTTGCAAGGTTTCTAACGGTTAGTGAGTTTCCTATTATTGAGCTTGGTTCTACTAAGTCAAACAATTCGGAAGGTAGTCTTTGGTTTATTATTCTTTGCAAACCGTTCCTTGTAAGCGGCTTCTCGTTTCTGTTGTATGTGGACTGGTCTTTTTCAAAGTCAGCAAATAGATGCCTTAGATATTTGGGTAACAAAACGTATGGAAATCTCATTGACCAATTGAGTTGTCCTGGCGATCCCCATACCATCACTGGATAAAAACCTGCTATGTCATATACACGACTATTGACTTCATGGCTAAGCACCCTTCTGTAACCTCCCTCATCAAAAAAGCTGTACATTAAAAGGCATCTTGCACCTTGAGGGTATTGAGGAGTCCTGAGCATGTCTAAAAATGCATTATCTTTGATAAGCTTATATCCTTCTTCAGTCAATGCTCTAAATACAAAAGAGTTATCTGAATTTGGGAAAGGATTATGTACTACTGATGGATCAGTATCGGGTCTTGGAGGATTGTTTGAGTATATATATATCATTATTGATTCAAATTATACCATATTGAATTTTATAAATTTTTAAAGCATTTGGTGTACAATCAAGTGTGAATTCTGATTTTGAAAAAGAGTATGAAAAACTTAATATTGATCAGAAAAAAGCCGTGGATACACTCGAGGGCCCGGTGCTTGTAATCGCTGGTCCTGGTACAGGCAAAACCCAAGTCTTGTCACTTCGTATTGCAAATATTTTGAAAAATACCGATACAGATCCTAAATCTATACTTTGTCTTACATTTCAGGATGCATCAGTTCTTGCTATGAAAAATCGTCTACAAAAGTTTATTGGGGCTGCTGCATACAAGGTTCAAGTTCATACTTTTCACTCTTTCTGTTCAGAAATTATTCGAACTTTTCCTTATCTATTTGATTTTTCAGAAAAAGTTGAAGCAATTAAAGATATTGATAAATTAAATATTTTTAAAGAAATACTGGAAAATAAAAAATTAACAAATTTGATGCAAAGGACTGATGTCCTGGCAAATTTTAAAGGGATAGAATCTGCCATTTCTAATCTAAAAAAAGAATTTATTACACCACAAAAACTCGAGCAATTGATAATAAGTTTTGAATCCGGTTTGACAGAAAGAGATAAGAAACTCGAAGCTAGAAGGATTTCAAAACTAAAAGAACTCAATACTTTTTATAAAAGATATCTCGATTTGATGAAAGACCGGAATTTAATTGATTTTGACGATATGATTTATTATGTTACAGAAGCATTTTCAAAAAATGATGATTTAGTTAAGTATTATCAGGAGCAGTTTCTTTACACTTTAGTCGATGAATTTCAGGATACAAATAATGCTCAGCTCGAAGTGATAAAAGCTGTTTCTGCTTTTGAAGGACTTGACTCAAATATATTTGCTGTAGGCGATGATGATCAGGCTATCTTCAGGTTTCAGGGAGCAAGTAGTAAGAACTTCGAAAAGTTTATTGAAATTTTTCCCAAATCAGAAATCATCGTTTTACATACTAATTATCGCTCTAATCAAAAGGTCATTGACGCTGCAAAAAGTTTGATTACAAATAATCCCGAACAGATTTTGTCTAATGGTATTTTTAAAGAGAAGAATCTTGATAAAAATTTCCTATCAGGTATTTCTTCAAAACTGGACGAGTCTGAGGTACAAATTCATCAGTTTGAGCATTCTTTTCACGAAGATTTCTGGATAGGAGGGAAAATAAACTCACTAGCTGAGCAAGGCGTTCCTCTAAATGAAATTGCAATAATTTCAAGAACAAACAGACAAATTACAAATATTACGAAATTTCTAGATCGTTTTGGTATTCCTTATCAAATCAAAAGATCTGAAAGTTTGCTTGAGGACAAATACATTAAAGATTTAAAACTTATTATTGAAATTATTTCTTCACCGGAGTTTTTAAAAGACGATAAGAAAATATGGAAATTACTTACTTTAGAGTTTTTTGAATTTGATAATTTTGAGGTATTTAATATATTTCACTCTGCAAAAAAATCTGGACTATGTATTTATGATTTTGTAATTGGTAGTGCAAATATTAGTTCTTCAGATATCGTAAAATCTGGAATTTTTGCAGGTGAAGAAAAGCAATCTTTTCAAAATATTCGCGAATTGTTCAACAAAATACTGGCATTGCAATATTTTGCCGAAAATAACTCATTTTTGATAACGTATACAAAAATTATTCATTCTTTTGATTTGATAAAGTTTTTTGAGAAACAATCTGATACATATTCTATTTTGAATAAGATTTCTTCTCTCTATCAATTTATTCAATCCCGAACAACTTTTTTAAAAACATACTCTATCCATGATTTTTTAAGTGAAACTAAGTTGATGGAGGAGAGAAATATTACATTACCTATTGATCCTATAGATCCTGAGAGTGAAGATAAAATAAATATTCTGACAGCACATAGTGCAAAGGGTCTTGAATTCAAAAAAGTTTTTATTTACCAGACGATTGAGAATAAATGGGAAAAAATGCGCGGCCCAAGTGATGGTCTCAAGCTACCTCCTTTGGATATAGAGAGTGTGGATAATGAACTGGAAAAAATAGCAGACGAAATAGATGAGCGAAGACTGTTTTATGTAGCAGTGACAAGGGCAAAGGAAAATCTGTATCTAACCTATTCAAAAAAATATTATGATTCGGATTCCGGAGAAGTCGATTTAAATGAAAAAATCATTTCAAAATTTGTCACTGAACTAGAAGTAAATAATATTCAGGAACACAAAGATCTGGTTAAAAAACATCAGCAAATCGCAAAAATGATTTTGTCTGAAGAGAAAAAGGTTGAAGTACCTGATCGCAATAAGGATATTTTAACTAAACTTATTAACGAGCATCTTTCACTATCAGCAACCGGAATAAATAAATACAAAAGCTGTCACTACAAATTTTTACTTGAAGATCTATATAAAGTACCTCTAGCACAATCTCCGAATGCACTTTTAGGTTCTCTTGTACATGAAGGCATCGAGAAAATTCATGGTAAATTAATGGTCGATAATGAGGTGATGATCGAGAAAATTATAGAATCACAAACAGAAAAATTGACTAAAAATTTAGCTTTTGAGGATATCGAAAAAGAGAATATCAGTATTGATGTTTTGAAAAATGACTTAGATAAATCTTTGCGAATCTATTATGAGCACTGCAAGAAAAATCCTGTGAAAAAAGTCCGCTCGGAATTTTATACAAAAGGAATTTTGGAGGGAATACCTATAAGAGGTAGAATTGATATGGTAAGTGAGGAGGAGTTTGGCTATGTAATAACTGATTTTAAAACAGCGCAAAATATCCCGTCAATAACAGAATTCTTAGGGCTTACAAAAAATGCTGATAAAAACCATTTAAGACAACTACTTTTTTATAAAATTCTTTTAGAAAATTCAGAAAACTCAAGATCCAGAATTTACTCAAAAAATGCAAGGTTTCTCCGTATAGAATATATTGATCTAAAAGAAAGTAATGTGAAAATTATTGAATTACCTGTAAGCGGATTATTTGAATTTAAAATGCGTTCGAATGCAAAAAAAACATCCACTTTCGATATTGATTCAGAAATCGATAATTTAAAAAGTGAATTAAAAGAAACTTACTCTTCAATTAAGAATCTAGAGTTTTCGCGTACAGAAAATAGAAAAACATGTCAATCTTGTCCTTTAAAAGAGCATTGTGGACGATAGAAGCTGTAATTATTTTAAAAATATTTTGATATGATAAATTAAATTATGACAAGCACAACTCAAACTCAAAGTTATTATCTGGAGCCTGAGAAAGAATCTCAATGGAAAATTATTGCAAAGAAATCTTCAAAGCTGGTTTTAAGTGTATTACAAGTAGTAGTTGTTGTAGCTATTATCGGAATGGTTTCTTATTTTTTTATAACTCCTTTCAATCAGGTTAGAGGTCGGTCAATGCAACCAAATTTCTGTGATAGGGACCTGTATATTACATATAAATTAAGCTCATATTTTTCTGCTCAGCCTTATAAATTGGGCGATGTGCTCTCTTTTAGGTTAAACGCAAATGAGAATCTGATAAAAAGAATTGTAGGTTTGCCGGGTGACACATTGGAGTTGATTGATGGAAAGATTTATAGGAATGGGGTAATGCTAAATGAGCCTTATCTACCGCTAGGAAGGATAACTGAACCTGAGAATTATGACTATTTAGGAAGTGCCCCATATATTGTTCCAGAAGGAAAATTATTTGTCGTCGGAGATAATCGTCAAAATAGTTTGGATTCTAGAGAGTTTGGACCTATTGATCCAAAAGTAAATACAATAAATGGTAACGTGATTCTTGTGGTTTGGCCGCCTGAGAGAGTTCGTATTTTTAATAATAATCAGGTTTTTGAGGAAAATATTTGCGAAGTATAAGAAAAGGCCTTGATAAAATTTTTATAGTATAATTTGTTATTTTTCATACTATTAATTGATGATGCTTTCTGAGTTAAAAGGAGTTGGCGGCGCTACGTTAAAGAAGCTTGAAAAGCTAGGTATTTTTGATATCGAAAGCTTAATTAGCCACTTTCCATATAGATATATTGATAGAAGAAGAGAGATAAAAGTTGCTGATATTTTTTTGATGGAAGATGAAAACTATCATTGCATTGCAACGATTTCTAATTTAAAAAAAATCAGATTGTTTAAATTTCGAGGTCGAGATTTGGTCACAGCAACTTTAACAGATGATACAGGGTCGATTAATGTAACCTGGTTCAATAATCCGTATATTACATCTAATTTTCAAAATGGTAATACAGTAATTTTCTCCGGCAAAGTTGAGAAAAAGAAACTAATAAATCCCAAAATTAAAAAGCTTAATTCGGCAGAGGATCAGAAAAAGTTTGCCTCTTATGAACCTACATACCCCGAAACCAAGGGCTTGAAGTCTTATCAAATAAATAATCTGATTAAACAAGTAATTTTAGATTCAAAGTTTTCACCAACCGAGACACTTCCTAAAAAAATTATAAATTCAGAAAGTCTTCTAGATATAAATGAGGCGTATAAGTTTATTCACTTTCCAGAAAATGATAATCAAATACAAAAAGCTAGAGAACGATTTGCTTTTGAAGAAATTTATAAAATATTAATAAAAATAAGTAAGAGAAAAGTGGAGCTAAAAAAGTTTAAGGCTGATAGAATCCGATTAAATCAAGACTTGCATAATCAATTACTAACTACATTAAATTTTAATCTTACAGAGTCGCAAGTTAATGCTATAAAGGAAATTTACGCTGATATATCCAAATCCGAACCTATGCACAGGTTACTAAACGGTGATGTAGGTTCGGGAAAAACGATAGTAGCTTCATTTGCTGCATCGCAAGTTTTGGAAAATAATCTACAGGTTATTCTTATGGCTCCAACAAGTGTACTTGCATATCAGCATTACAAAGTAATAAGGAATTTTTTTGATCAAAGTGATGTAAAAGTCCATCTAATTACTGCAAATACTAAAAAGGAAATTAATAACCTTAAGAAAGAATTAAAGGATAATAATCAAAAAGAGATTTTTATCGGAACTCATGCTTTACTTTATCACCTTGAACTTTTTAGAGATGTCGGCTTAATGATAGTTGATGAACAGCATAAGTTTGGTGTTAAACAAAGAGAGCTACTGGAGAATCTTGAAAAAATAAAAATTGCAAACCAAAAATTTATTCCTCATAGCCTTTCTATGTCAGCTACTCCAATTCCTCGAAGCCTGGCGCTTACTCTTTACGGAGACTTAAATGTATCTGTAATCCTTAAACCAAATGAAAGGAAAAGTGTTATTACAAAATGTCTTTATGATCAAGAAATGCTCAAAAAAATGTATGTATGGGTAGGAGAGCAGATAAAAAAAGGTAACCAGGCCTATGTCGTATGCCCATTGATAGAAGAGTCGGAGTTATCTGATACAAAGTCTGCTATAAAGGAATTTGAGAATATTCAAAATATTTTTCCTCATTTTAAGATTGGTTTATTACATGGCAAGATAAAAGCAAAAGATAAAGATGATGTATTAGAGAAATTTCAAAAAAAAGAAATTGATATTTTGGTTTCAACATCAGTTATTGAGGTTGGTATTGATAATCCAAACGCAACAATAATGATTATTGAAGGTGCAGAAAGATTTGGTTTGGCGCAGTTACACCAGATTCGTGGACGTGTTGGCCGTTCAGAAAAACAGTCATATTGCTTTTTGAAAACAACAAATAATGAATTCGATAAAAGATTAGAATTCTTTTCAGAAAATAATGATGGATTTAAGATCGCCGAATTTGATCTTCTTAATCGTGGTCCTGGAGAAGTTTATGGAGAAATGCAGTCTGGAATCCCGGGTTTGAAAATTGCTAATATACTTGATCTTGAGCTTGTAAATAGAGTTAAGAAATGGTTTAAATAGTCAAGATTTGGCTGTTATCTAAAGATTTGAGTGAATTTGCTGCATTTCCTTAATATAGTTATTTACTGTTTTAGCCCAAAGACCTTTGTTTTGAGGCAGAGCACAAGGAGGACAGTAAGAAGCCATCATTTTTTCTGGAATAAGATTTGTTCGGGCATAACCTTTGGCAATACCAGCGGATACTTGCAGGGCAGCGTCCTCCCAGGAGCTGAAATATGACCATCGTCCGTATTTGGAACCTCCACTCCAACCCCATGCATTGTATGAAGAAGTATTACCATGGTAAGGAATTATTTTACCAAATCCTGATTCTATGCCGGATATAGCAGGTAAAAGATACCATTTATCTCCAAATCCATTTTTATCTGCACCTTCTACAAAAGCCTTTGCAATAGATGTTTTTGCCATTGGGGATTTATACTTTTCAAAAAATATTAACAAGGCGACCACTCTTTTATCGCCTTTTGCTTCACTTGTAGTGATTGGTTCTATGGAAAATGGAACATTACTTGCAATTGATGAATTCAATTCTACAATTTCATTGTAATCATTACCAAGCCCAAATTGAACCGCTTCTGCTTTTTGTTCTATAGAGGTAAAATAAACAAGCGAACTTAAAACAATCAGTATTAATAATATTGAAAAAAAGAATTTAAAACCAAACTTCGCTGATTTCTTTGACTCAAGTTTTTGCCTTATTTCTTGCAGTATTGCAGGATTAACTTTATCTTCAATCAAATTAGCCATATTGATCAAACTTAATCGCACAATACAAGATAGTAGTTCTAAATTAATTTGTAAACTCCGACTGAAAAAATCATTTGATTATATGATTATTTGTTTGTATTCTAGTTTGTAAGTTCACTGCTCATGATTTTTAAGCAATATATCTTAAAGGATGATGATAGGTTATTGTCCTATGTCCAAGACTTTAACATGGATGATGTTGTGCTTAAGGACTATTTTTTTTTCACAGAAGACTCGTTTATTAATACAAAAAATCTTTATACAGAAAAGCAGATTGCAAGGATTTTAAATATAACGGATAAAGAATATGTCACTTTAATAAATAAGTTCTTTACTAATGGAGACGGCAAACCTGTTGAAGACAGCTATTTACAAACTCAGAAAAAAATTGATGAGATAAATCAAAAGATTAAGAAAAGTAAGGATTATGAAGATGCCTCAAAAAAAATTAATGAAATTCAAGCAGAGATTCAGAAAATTGATAAGGATTTAGCTTTATTCAGTGAGATTGAAAGAAAGTTAGATGATGCAAATACAGAGTTCAAATCATATAGTCAATTAAATAAATTTAATCTGTCTAAAATACATCAAGATCTTGTCGGCATTAATACACAGATTGAAGGGCTTGAAGAAGATTTACTGAATAAAAAAGTTATAGACATCAAAAAAGCAAAAAAGAAGTATATTCTTGACCAAGGTAAAGTAGGACTTGCTATGGGAATACTTGTAGGGATGGGGATTTTTGGCGTGATTTTCTGGTTAATTCAAGCTCCTTTCTTTATCACTCTTTTTGTATGGGGGCTAGGTATTTTGGGAGCTTTGTTTTTAATTGCATTCTCACGGTATGAAGTCGAAGTTGAAGAGAAAGATAATATTTATAGCAATTATGAATACAAAGATTTAAATGATTTACTTGATTCCCTTAGGGGTCAAAGAGATGCCATTTTGAAAATGCTAAATATGCGAAATACAAACGATTTCTTCCTCATGAAGGCCAAGTTTTCTTCAATAAAGAAATCCCTTGACTATCTCAATCTTGAAAGAAAAAGATTAACTGAGCTTGTAAATTACGACGAACTTAAGCAAAAAAGAAAAACTCTCGCAGATCAGATGTTTAATCACGAACAGGTATTACAGGATTCATCAGTTTTGCTTAAGTCTGAAGACTATTTAAAATACTATCGTGAGCTGGATGAGTTAAAACAGAGACAATCCACTAATAATAATGAGTTAATAAATAAAGTAAGTAAAGATGATATCCCTGACCGACTCCGTGATATAAGGAAGGAGCTATTGGACAAACTTCCAGCTTATACTGATATTTTGAAGACTACTTATCAAAAAAACTATGACAAAATTTCGAAAAAAGTTTCTGATTTGATAGGAAGATATAAAATAACTCCATTTACGATTTCAAAAGATCTTATTGAGTGGGAAAGCCTATCACTTCCTCAAAAAATGTTGGTTCAATACGCCCTTGCTAGTGAAATTTATCAAAAAAATTATGTATTTCTAGTAGAGGAGTTAAAAAGATTTGGAACTGAGGGTATTCTGCTAGTTCAGGCCATAACAAACGATAGTGCTGGGGATGCTGATAGTGAGTTAATAGTAATCGATTATGTAAATGTATTTTGATTTTCTCTAGTCACTGACTTTAAAAAAGTGTAGTATGGCATATAGCATGAAAAATGTGATAAAAGTCATTTGTGCTTTTTCCAGTATTTTATTGCTGTTTAGTGTATTCTATTCGCCAACTATTTCGAAAGCAAGTGAGTTAGACGACTTAAATGCACAAATTCAAGCCAAACAAAAAGAACAACAGGCTACTCTAAAAAAAATAAAAGATATCGATTCTAATATCCGTAATTTGTCTAAAAATACTTCCAATTCAAATGACCTATTAGGCCGATTAAAAACCCAGAAACTAGATTTGACTAAGCAAGTTGAACTATTGGATGAACAAATCACACAGCAAGATAAGAATCTTGCAGAATTTGAAATTAAATTGAATGAAAAAGAAGAGAGTATAAAACAAAAAATAAACTACCTGTATAAATTATCATTTTCTCAACCGAATTTTATTTTTTCCACTAGCGATGATATCAATGATTACTTTAGTGAAAGAGCGGAGGTAAATGTATCAATAGATCTGTACAAATCAGAAATTAAAGATTTTTATAAAAAAATTGAGTTGGCAAATGAGGCAAAAGAACAGTCCAAAAAAGATAAAGAAATAGCTTCAGCTACGGTTTCTGAGCTGGAAAAACAAATTTCGGAAACTTCACAAAAGATTGCTGCAAATAACGCTGCTATAGCAGCAGAAAACCGGAACAAATCTTCTCTTGTTGCAAAATCTAATGAACTTGCTAATCAATTGCAATTCTTAAGCGCAAAACAACAGGAACTATTAAATGCTGAACTCGCGAAAATGAATAGTTCTGGTCAGACTAATCAAAAACCTTTACAGCCAGGTCAATACTACTTTATGGGGAGAGGTCGGGATTTAATAGAAGGTCATGGACTTGGAATGTCGCAATGGGGAGCTTTTGGAATGGCGCAAAAAGGCTGGGATTTTAACCAGATCTTAACTTTTTACTACACAGGAGTTACTATAGGTGATTATGTTGAGCCAACCGAGATAAGGGTTCCCGACAAAGCAAATGCCTATCCACCAGCAGCAAAAGCTAGAGGATATTTAACTATTGATGAGTACCTGGCAGGAATTGGAGAGGTGCCCAACTACTGGCCCGCTGAAGCTGTAAAGGCTCAGGTAGTAGCGGCAAGAACTTATGTTATGGCTGTTTGTAAAAACCAGGCCTCATGTCAGATTTGTGGGACTGCATCATGCCAAGTTTATAATGGAGTTACTCCAGCTGATCCCACTGGTATGGGTAAACTTCCATTTGTAAATTCCACAAAAGGAAAAGTAATACTTTATAATGGCAACCCAATAACTGCATTCTACAGTGCCAGTCATCGTGGTTGCAGTAGCACACTTAACACGGTCTGGGGGTCTTCAGATAGGCCATATATCAAATCAGTTAATGATGATCCTTATGCATTTAAAGAATATAAATCTCCTAATCCATATAACCCGTCACAATCAATAACAACCTATAATTGGACATGGAGAACTAACGGCTACACACTGGAGGATTTAAAAAGTATTTTTAGCCGATCTAATGCTTTAAATGTAGGTAATGTTCAAAATATCAATATCCAAAATGATAATTGTGGTAGGGTTGCAAGGATAACCTTGGTTGGGTCTTCAGGCACAAAGACCTTGACTGGCTGGGATTTCCGAGCTATCTTTAATGCAAATACTCCTTTTAACGATTATATCTATAGTACAGAGTTTGGATTCTATCAGAATTTATAATTAATGACGAAACAAAAACAAACTGCTGATATTTAATTAAGACTCAAGATGTAGTAAAATTGCTTAAGTGACTGAAAACAAACAACAAAATGGTGGTCATATCTTAATCAATCCCCAACAATTGAAGAAAGTTAATCCTTGGACCTCTCTTGCCTCTTTCCCAAGTAATATACATGTAGACGGTCAGAATCCCAATGAGTTTTTACTATTATTTGTTCGAGAACATAAAATTATTTTAATCGGTAATTTGCTTATATACTCTGTAGTGCTTTTTCTTCCCCAAATTATTCGATCACTTGTGCTCTATCTTGATACCGATTTCCTTGGTGGATTTCTTAGCTCAATAACTTTTTTTGAATCAAAATGGTGGACCCTTATTAACCTTGCTTGGTATTCATATATTCTAACTGGATATTTCAATATCTTTTTTAGATGGTTTTATAATATAAATATTTTGACTACTGAGAGATTTATGGACATTGACTTTACTAGTATTTTTGCAAATAGGATAGAAAGTGCCGCTATAACTGATATTGAAGATATAAAAGATGAGCAGGTTGGAATTATTCAATCGTTGTTTAATATGGGCAATCTGACTTTATTAACAGCATCTGGTGGAACTATTTTTAGTTTAAATAATGTTCCAAAATCATATAAGATTCGTGATTTTATAATGGATGTCACTATCCAGGTCAAAGACAAGAAAGGACCAAAAGATGATTGATCAATTACTCGCTAATCCGAACCAGATTCTAAATCTCATAGGTATAACATTTATAGTTGGTGTATTTGTCTATATTCTTGTGCTTGCAGTTTTGCAAGTTAGGCAGATACGTATTTTGCAAGATAAAGTTCAAACCGATGCCGATGGAGGAGTCAGAATAGTAACTTATGTCTACCTGCTATTCCAACTAATACTATTTGTAATTGCTATACTATTTATGTAAATTGTATTAGCTAAATATGCCCGACGGCACACTCCAAAATCAAATACTACCTTTTTATTTTAGTGATAACTTGCCTGATAAAACTGTACTAGATTTTAGGCATTTCCAATCAGAAGGGTTTGAGGTTTTTGTTCTATCAAGCTTGTTTTCTGCAAGAGTAAAAAACCTTGAAGTTCACTTAAACTATGCCCTTGATAATCTTGTTTCTAATTTTGATCAAAGTAAGGAAGAGATACTTGATCGAATGAAAACTTCTATCTTTGCTTCAGGAGATAAACTCGCGGACTATCTAATTGGTATGAAGGAGCCCGTGGATGACGTTGATTACAATGTCTGTTTTGTAGCGTTTAAAGGGGGAATTGTATATGTTTGGATAGATGGAAATATTGGTGTCAGGATGCATAGGGGTAATGAATCCTTAATAATAAATTCTAAAGAAGCACCGCAGTTTTTTGGGAGTACTACAGTAGAACTTGGTGATATTTTGGAAATTGCATTTGCAAAAGATATTAAGAGTAACAATTCAAATGTTGAGGAATATGTTTTAGAAAAAAGTAAACCAAATTACCCTGGACTTTTTATTGATTATCAGGTTGAGAATATTGATACTCATGTAGTTGATGAAATGAAAATTTCGATTGCTGAAGATAATCAAATAATGGCAACAGATAAAGGTGATAATAGTGAGGAAGTATCATCTAATAATGTAGGTAACCACAGTCTTGATTCCGGAAATGAAGATGAAATTTCAAACGACGATTTTTTTGAAAAAACTCCTGCTACTGTTGAGGAGGCTGTGGAAAAAAGAAGAGCGCTTTCATTTGATACAAATAAAGCAAAAGGGGAAATCAGCGGTAATTTCGATAAATTGAAGGAAAACGTGACTGGATTTGCTAAGAAAGTAAAGAATTCTGGTGTTTTTGAAAAGATATTTGAGTATCTCAAGCTCGGTTTTCAATATATTTGGCAAGGTTTAATGGCCTTGACTTCTTTTCTTCTAGATTTAGTTTTTGGTTTGGTTTACAGTAAAAATCCTCATCAATTTAAAAGATATCAAAATAGTTTAAAGAAAAAGAATCTTCAACATCTTTTGATTTTTATAATTTTTCTGTTTGTAGGGTATTTATTATTACTACGACCATTCCTATCGGGAGATAATAACTCCAGCCCAAATAATTCTGGGGTCATTACTTCTGACAATACGTCTAAGGTAAGAGAATCGTTGCAGAGTAAATTCAATTTATTACAAAATTTTTATACAACAAGTAATGTTACTCAGTTTAATTCAACATTCGATTCCTTAAAAAGCGATATACAAACTGCTAGAAATAATGGCTTCTCGGATGCTGAGTTTTTGAATACTCTTTCTGCTAGAGCTCAGACATTTAATGATGATCTTTTTAAAATCACTCCAATTTTGAAAGTAGATGAAGCCTTCATCAGCGATGATCAGAATGTAAGTATTGTAGACTTCTCGACGATTGGAACAGATGTATATGCAATAAACAAAGCAGGAGGTCAAGTGCTTAAATCCAATTCAACAACTCAGAAGTTTGAGATCTTTGCTAGTGATAAGGACTTAACATCATTGACTCATATTTCATGTATCCAGACCAGTTGTTATTTAACAGACGAAAACCTTGGGCTTGCAATCCTTAATCTCCAAACCAAGACTTTTAGCAAGTTTTCAGCCTTAAAAGATTCCGGAAAAGGAGTAAAAGAACTCCAGGTTTTTCAAGTTGGTAATTCTGTAAATATATACGCTTTGGTTCCAGAGCAAAGCAAGGTCGTAAGATATACTCGTTCCGGAGAAGGAATAACACCGGGTGTTACCTGGAATAAAGCTCCTGGTTTTGGACCTGGTACTGTTGATTTTGCTATAGATGGCGGTATTTTTGAAATGAATTCAAATGGATCATTAAGGAGATTTTTTAGTGGTAATCCCGACCCTGCAACTACAATTGGAGGACTGGGAACTACACTTCTGCCTCTAGGTACTGATTTGCAAATAGCGACTACACCAGCTAGAAACACTGCTCCTGGAGTTATAAATAGAATGTATGTTGCTGATCGAGTAAATAAGAGAATTGTTGTGTACGAGAAGGATCCTGATGCAAGTAAGCTATATCCATTTAAAGGATCATTTGTTTATCGTGGAAGTGATAAAATTTCTTTTGAAAATATTAACCAGATTAGCCTTTCTGATGATGAAAAGTCATTATATGTCTTAAGTAATAATATTGTGTTTCGATTTAGTGTAAGCGCAATATAGATCATAAGCGCTTAGTACAATTTATCACTGACTATTTATATAATATGTTCATTGGAAGGGAAAGTTTTAAAAAATAACAAATATGCAGGCTTTGAGTTTCTGACTGAGGAAAGGTTTGAGGCTGGTATAGTACTAGATGGGCTTGATGTTAAAGAGATCCGAAAAGGGGCCTTTAATATAAGAGATAGCTCTGTTATTTTGCAAAATAATGAATTATTTCTAATAAACCTGGTATTTGAATCAGCCAAGAACACGAAAGTTAAAAGAAAGTTATTATTAAAAAGAGAAGAAATCGACAAAGTTAGCAAACTACTTCAGAATAAGAGATATCATGGATATGTTTTAAATGTGAGATATAATGAAAAGAATTTGATAAAATTTGATATCGGTATTGGTACTATAAAGCGTAAGTTTGAGAAAAAAGCTTCACAAAAAAGAGCTTCAGAGAAACGTAATATAGAGCGACAGATACAAAAAGGAATAATATAAAATGTCTCCAGAATCATTAGAAAGCTATAATATAAATAAAAATGAATATAATGTAGGTCAAGAAAAATATCTCGATATAGAAAGAGGGGATGTAGATCCGATGTTATTAGCTCAGAATCAGCCCCAAAACCAGTTTTCCAATCAGGGTTCTGGCAATCAGCAGAATAAAAATAATAATGTTGACCCAATGGAATTTGTGAGAAGTATGATTTCTACAGGATTCACTCCAACACCTGCTCAAGTAGCCAGTGCATCGAACTATTTAAATGGATCAAATGATTCATCGAATACCTGGTTTGCTATTTTCCTTCAGAAATTGCTTAGACAAGCTAAGATCAAGAGGCCGAGAATATAGAATGCGATATACTGCCCCAAAACTTCATAAGGTCGGAGAATACGGATATGGTCGTATCACGTTATGTATTTATTCAGGGCATCATTATATTCATGGAACTTTCTTGCCTGCACTAGATTTGGATAAATCTAAAAAAATTCACTGTTATTATTTTGATTTGGATAGAGATCAGAAACATCGAAACGAGGCATTAGTTGAGTTAATGAATAAATTCTACTTTGTATCCACTATACTAATTGATTTCCCTACATTTATTGCAATTTGTGATAACTTCCAAAAAATTAAATTATTTCAGAAAGGTTTTGATGAAATTATTATTTTTAATCCAATTCGACCGCGCTCGTCAATAATAAGAAGATTTGTAGCATACAAATACATAAATCTTAATAACCAAGTCATAAAGTTAAATAGAAGGAAATTAGGGATGATTTATAATTTCTATAAAAATGTGCCCGAACTACAGGCAAAAAAACTTGATATAATTTCTCTTCAGGATATAAAGTCATCAATAAAAGTTGCAACTTTTTTTAAAAATTCCAAGGTCTTAAATACAAAAAGTTATGATGAGGCTTTAAAATTAATTCGTAAAATTTTGTGATGAATACTAAATTCGATTTCAAAAAAATAAAACTTCTTTCTCTAGGATTAGGATTATCAGGATTTATTATTCTTGTTTCAATATTATTGATAACCCTTTTTTTATCGATATCCAATCAGTTTAATTTTGAATCAGATAATTTTGGAGAGGATGAATATATTGTCACAAAGGTAATTGACGGCGATACTATAGAAGCTACCAGAAATGGAATAACACTTAAAATAAGATATATTGGGGTCGATACTCCAGAGACTGTGAAACCAAATACGCCAGTCCAGTGTTTCGGTGAGGAAGCCTCTAATTTTAATAAACAACTTGTTATGGGTAAGAAGGTTAGACTTGAATCTGATACAGGTGATGAAGACAGGTTTAATAGGAAATTGAGATATGTTTACATTGCAGAAGGCAATAGTAGTGGTGCTATGGTTAATGAATTATTAATTTCTGAAGGCTATGCAACTTTAGAAACCGTGCCTCCAAATACAAAATACGTTGAAAAATTCAAAGAAGAGGAGAAAAAAGCCAGAGAAGCTGGAAAGGGCCTATGGTCAAAATGCAGATGAAATTATTGACACTTAGTTTATTTTGTATCAGTATAACAAAAGATGTTCCCGTTTAAAAAAACAACTAATACCGGAGCTACAAAAAGATATGTTTGTCTTGATATTGGAACCGAATTTCTAAAAGTAATAGTGTATGCAGTTAAGAATCAAAATATTGAGGTTGTAGAATATCTTAAGACTAGGCAACATAGTGCCGCGATGAAGAATGGAACAGTAACCAGTATTCGTAGAGTTATAGAGACTGTTTATGAGACAATGCAAAAACTTCATAGCAAGAAATTTGAAGGAGCTATTATGGGTATTGCTGGAGAGCTTGTGAAAGGAGTAATGGTTGAAGCTAAGTATGATAGAAGTGACCCAGGTAAGCAAATAGATCGATTTGAAATACAAGCAGTTGCAGACAAAATAAAGGAAGAGGCATTTACTGAGGCAAAGAATTTAGTATTCAACCAAATCGGAGATACAACTGGTGAATTAAAAAATCTAGAAATGTTAAATTTCGTCGTAGTTGATGCTGAGATTGATGGCTTCCGAGTTGAGGATCCAATTGGAATGACCGGAAGTGAAGCAAAGATAAAAGTTTATTTTACATTTGCACCTGTTCTACATGTAAATTACCTTAAATCAATTACTGATTCAATAGGATTAAGACTATTGGGAATTATTCCACAGCCATTTGCGATATCACGAAGTATTACAGGTGCAAAGGATAGAGATTTTTCTGCAATAATTATTGATATTGGTGGTGGTACAACTGATATTGCAATAGTTCAAAATGGTGTGTCTGTAGGAACCCATATGGCTCCATTTGGAAGCAGGGTTTTTACTAAAAGAATAATGCAGGATTTGAAATTGACATTAGATGAAGCAGAAGAATTCAAGATAAAGTATTCTAAAGGGGAGTTAAGTGAATTACGTGCAAATGAAATAAAAACGTCTTTGCAAAAAGATGTCCCATTTTGGACAGCGCAGGTTGCTATTGGGCTGGAAGAGTTTTTATCAATTGTGAATGGATTTCCTCATCAAATATACATATGTGGAGGAGGAGCGCTTTTGCCAGAAATAAAAGCAAGTCTTATAGAATTTCCATGGACTAAGGAATTACCTTTTAATAGGTCTCCAAAGGTAAGTTTCTTGTATCCTCGCGATCTGCAGGGTATCATTGATAACGCAAATTTACTATCATCTGTAGATGATGTGACACCCGCAAGTATCGCTCGATTTACATTAGAAATAATTGAATCAGATTAAAAATAAAGAATGGATTCGGCAAAAATATTTATTGATACAGACAATGAAATAACATTTATTTTGGAAAAAATATTGGCTTCCAAACTGGAAAAAGTTTGTCTGGTTGTGCCCGATAGAGCCGCAATCTTTACCTCAATTTCCGGATTAAAGTTAATCAAAAGAATTGTAGACAAATCAAATAAACTCCTTGTCGTTGTCACTCTGGATGAAAATGGGGCGAGTCTTACTAAAAGAGCTGGTTTATCTGTTGTTTCTCGAGTTGGAGAAATTAACGATGAATTATGGGAACAAATTCGTAAATCAAAATTTGATGTAATAAAAAAAGATAAGAAAAAAGTATTTTATGTTCCTGAAACTCAGATAGAAAAACTCGATTCGGTCGTTGAGAAAAAAGAGGAAAAAATTAGCTTACCAGAAGTTTTTCAAAAAACATTTGAAAATGGTGATAGCAATTTAGTTGTAGATAATATTAATGAGTTATCAAAGGAAGAAATAGAAGAAAGAAACGTTCCTCAGGTAAGTATTAAAATTGATGACAAAGATCTAAAGAAAACAGATATAGAAGTTTTAAAAACCGAAGAAAAAGATATTGAAAAAACAACTGTTGAAAAGAATTTAAGTGAGGTTTTTGAAAACTTATCGCCTAAAAGAGTTCGAAAAAGAAGTACAGGATCTAGCTTAAGTTTTTCTGAAGGTTCTGACTTAAAGAACCAAAAAAAAAATTCCCTTTCTTTCGCAAGTAAAATTCCTGTAATTACTCCTGTCGCTATTAAAAGTGTAAAAGAAAATATAGCAGCTTTTGGTTTAGGCATTTACGAAAAAGGCAAAACTATTTCAAAAAAAATTGGAAAGAAGCTAAAAAAAGTTGAATTCAAAAGATCTTTATCACCCGGTCCGATTGCAAGAGAAATACCTTTATCTCAAGACAAGTTTACTGCTTCGCCAAGAAGGGTTGCCCCTAGAAATATTGCTGAGTCTGTTGGGATTAGACAAAATCAATCATCTGTCACCTTAACTCAAAATAAAGTTGAGAAAGGATTAAAAATACCATCAATTAAGCTCGAAGGAAGAAAAAAAATAATATTCTATGCATCAAGCCTTGTCATCATACCTCTATTTATAATATTAACTGGAGCATATCTATTCCTCAACTCAATGAGTCTTTATACCGTTAATATTCGTTATAAATTTTTAAATGTTAGTGACTCCAGACAAATTGTCGCTTCAGCAGATGATAATTCTGATTTTAAAATTGTTAAGCTTTCAGATACTGATTCAACTTCAACTTCTGCAAATGCATCAGGTCAAAAAATAGTAGGGGACAAAGCATCGGGTTTTATCTCTGTATTTAATGCTACGGCTGAGATAAAAGTTTTGAAAAAGGGAACCGCTGTGACTTGTATTTCTTCTGCATGCAATGGATTGGTTTACGTTACAGATTCTGATTTGAATCTTGGACCGGGTAGTTCAGCGAATGATTTAAGAATTGTCGCAGGTGATATTGGAGATGATTATAACCTTCCGGTAAATGCTGGTCGATTTCGTATTGCTAACTTTAACGCAAATACAGAAATAATTGCATCAAATATCCAGTCACTTTCCGGTGGTACTGCTAAGCAAACATTGAAAGTTATTTCAAAAGAAGATATTAAGGCAGTCGAAGATAAAGCTCTTGCAGATCTAAGAATTACTTTGCTGAATAAGATAAAGAACAATCCAAATAATGTAGATAAATATATATTTTCAGAGAATTCTTTTACAGTAGAGAAAACAGCTTCACAAACAGATGCTGAAGGAACTCAGACCGAGATAATAAATACTAATGTTACAGCAAGAGGTTCAATAGATGCTTTTCCACGTGATCAAATTCAACCTTTAGTTGATGAAATGAAATCAAAATTAGCCCCTAGTGGATATTCTCTAGATGAAAAATTTTTCAATTTTACTGCAAACCCTATTCCTTCTGAGGCTGGAAAAATAGCCTTGAGAGTTCAGGTAAATGGTGTTGCCAGGATAGATATAGACTTAGACAAGTTAGAAAATGATTTAAAAGGAATGAGTATCAGAGAGGCAGATAATTTAATTTCAAAGCTACCTAATATTGAAGGTTTTACTAGTAATTACTCACCTACATCAATGCCTGAATGGCTGAGAAAAGTGCCAAGTGACTCGGAAAAAATCCAGATAAAACTAGTTGCAGAATCTCCAGATTAAGACTTTATATTAACCATATCTGCCTGTCTTGGATTTGTTCGAGATTTACAAAATCCCGAATTACTTTTCCAAGTTAAATTTATGCTAAACTGTATGGATAAAGTTTGATGAATTTGATATTTTATATCGCAAATTATTAAGGTGTTAACACTTGAAAACGTAACAAAAAAATATCCTAACGGTAGAGTAGCATTGGAAGATGCGTCATTTAAAATAAATGAAGGAGAGTTTGTATTTTTGGTAGGACCATCTGGAGCAGGTAAATCAACAGCTATTAGATTAATAATAAAACAAGAATCACCCTCTTCTGGAGAAATTATGTTTGAAAATGTAATGGTACATAAACTAAAAGGCAGTGGTCTAGCTAGGTATAGAAGAGAATTAGGAATTGTATTTCAGGATTTCAAATTATTGAATGCTAGAACGGTATGGGAAAATGTTGCTTTTGTACTTGAGGTTAGCGGAAAACCAAGTCCTTTAATAAAAAGAACAGTTGAGTATGTGCTGGATTTAGTTGGATTGATGGATAAAAAAGATGCATTCCCTGAAACTCTCTCGGGTGGAGAGCAACAGAGAGTTGCTATCGCAAGAGCCATAGTGACAGAACCTAAGATTCTTCTTGCAGATGAACCAACAGGTAATCTGGATAGAGGAAATGCTTGGGATATTATCCAGCTTTTAAACAAAATAAATAATTGGGGAACTACAGTAATTGTTGCCACTCATGATCAAGAAATTGTAGATTCTTTGAATAAAAGAGTAATCGGTTTTGATGCCGGAAAAGTTGTAAGGGATAATATTGGCGGCTATCATAAGTGAAAATAAAAATGAGAAATTTGAAATATAAAATTGACGGGGATTATAGATAATTTGTATTTTGATAAATTTGATTTTAAATATATATTTTTTGAGATTTAATTTTTATGACTAAATTCTACAGAGCAATAAAAATAGCATTTCAATATATGTACAGGAACTTTGGTCTAAGCTTCGCATCCGTTGTTGTTATGACATTATCATTTTTTATAGTTTCTGTTGTTGGGATCGCATTTTTCGGGACTTCTCGATTAGTTCAGTATGTTGATTCTAAGCCTGCTTTGATAGTTTTTCTGCGAGGTGATTTGAGCGAAAACCAAGCCAATCAATTTACAGATATTATTAAGTCTACCGGACTTGCTAGGGATTTTTCAGTAAAAGATATTAAATATACTGAGCAGGATTTTGGAAATAGATATCCCGACCCAGATTTACAAACAGCTATTTCATCAGAGGATTCAAAGGGCTTTTTACCGGTTGTGGCTTTTGTTTATGGCGACTCACAGGAGAATTTAAAGCAATTAATTACTGTCTTGGAGCGAGATGAAACTTTTATGCAGACCCTTGTTGATAGAAAAAATATTGATAGAGTAGGATGGTACAGTTTTGACCAGGATCAGGCTTCTTTCATTAGAGATAGTAATCGTATAATTTCTGTAGCTGGAGTTATTATTACTGTCTTCTTGTTTGTAATTTCTTCAATATTAATTTTTATTACCATCAAACTAACTATTAATTACCATAAAAGAGAACTTGAGATTATGGATTTGGTTGGAGCTGATGGATGGTTTATACGACTGCCATTTGTAGTAGGTGGTATAGTTTATGGTGTACTTGGGGCTTTTCTTTCTACCACATTTATATTTCTTTTTAAAAATCTTATAGTTCAATCTTCGCAAAACCTAGTTCCAAGATTGACTCAGTTTTTTGGAGAAGTTCCTTGGCCTAATTTAGATTCAAACATGATTATTGACTTGTATCTAATAACAATAGGTTTCGGTGCACTCGTTGGTGCATTAAGTAGTTTCTTTGCTATTATAAGATATGTAAAAAAGTAGTATGATGTTTTAAGTAATAATTTTATACTTAAATGAAGTCTCCAAACAACATGAAAAAACTTTTCTCACTTATTCTTGTTCTATTTCTTTTGTTTACTTTATCGATACCGCTAAGGCCATCAATATCACCTGCAAAAGCAAATACTAATGATCAAATCGCTGAGATTGAGAAAAAATTAAAAGAATTGCAAGCTCAAAAAGATGCCTTGAATGCTCAGATAAAAAAAGAGCAACAGAATCAAACCAATTTAACTCAGCAATCAAGAAATCTTGATAGAGCAATACAGCAAAATGAGATTCAAATCAGATCGCTAGAACTCGAGCTTGAAAAAACTCGACTCGAAGTTCAAGTATTAAAGGAAGAACAGACAAAACTTCAAGCTAGGCTTGCTGAGGTACAGGGCAATCTTGCAATTACCACAAATGAGCTTAACGTTTCTATTAATCTTTTATACAAATTATCACTAAGTAATCCAGGAATATTGACTGAAAACGGTTCTTTTCAGGAATCTGTTTTGAATGAGGAAAAAGAAAAGTCAACAATGCGTATCATAAAAGCAACAATTAACGATATAAAGAATTTAGAAAAGGAAGTTTTAGATAAAAAAACAGAAATTGATACAAAGGAAAAACAGGCATCAGATTTAAAAACTGAACTTGAAGCAAAAAGTAATAACCTTAATATGCAGCAACAGGCTTTAAAGTGGCAAAAAGATAATAAATTGAGGCAAATTACCCAGTCCCAGCAGAATCAACAAAATCTTACAGATCAACAAAGAGAAGCAAACCAAAAAATAGCCCAGATACAAGCTGAGCTCGCGGCTATTATGAATGCTCTACTTAAGACTCCCAGAACGGGTACTTATGTAAGTGCAGGTCAAATTATCGGGTTTCAAGGAAGGTCTGGTTTATCTTGTGGAGTTTATGATCCTTCACTAGTTCCTGTGAGAACTAATTCTTATTGCAATGATCCTTATCCAAAAGGAGCGGGGTTAAATAGCGACTGGTACTACTATGATCCTGTAAAATTTCCCACTAGAGGCGCTCATTTACATTTTGTTTATCAAATTAATGGAGCAATAAGTTGTAATACTGCGAGAGCTGCGCTAACCGATCCAAACAATAACACTTTTGCTGCTATGCCAATGTCATCATTTTATATGTCACAAGGCTGTCACGATGGCGGAGCAGTGGATATTGTGAGTAATAATGGTTTTGGGGCCCCCGTATATTCCGTAAAAGCCGGATTTGTATCATATATGTGTGTGAGATTCCCGAAAGACCCATCGTTTCCTGATCCATTATTTGGTGCAATAGTAGAGCATGTAGATTCAACTGGCAAAAAAGATGGTACTGTTAGTGGTTATTGGCATTTAAAAAGAGGAATAGCATGCGATAATATTTGGGCAAATTAATTACCTCAATTTTTTTTACTCATTTGAGTGACATTAAGCCATACAAAAAATATAATCCTTTAAATGATTCATATTCTTTCAAAAGAGGTTGTAAATAAAATTGCTGCCGGTGAAGTAGTCGAAAGACCTGCATCAGTAGTAAAGGAATTGATTGAAAATAGCATTGATGCTGGTTCTACAGAAATACGTATTATCATAGAAGAATTTGGGACTAAAAAAATTCAAATAATTGATAATGGCTCAGGAATATCTAAGTCGGATCTGGACAAACTTTTTCACAAGCACGCAACTTCAAAAATAAATAATATAAATGATCTCGAAAAAATTTTAAGTTATGGATTTAGAGGTGAAGCGCTTGCAACAATATCGTCTGTCTCTGAGATTATATTAGAAACAAAAAATGTTGATGATGAATATGGGACTTACTGTGAATTTATTGAGGGTAAATTCAAGAATATAAAACCCTCGTCTATTACATCAGGAACAAATATTTCTGTAAATAATCTTTTCGAAAATATCCCTGCAAGGAAAAAATTTTTGAAAACTAAAACATCTGAGAATCGTGTAATACTTGAAACAATATATAAATATCTGCTTGTAAATCCTCAAATATCTTTTGAAATAAATATTGATGGAGTTCTTAAGAATTATCCAAGAACCGATCTTAAAGAAAGAATTTCAAAGGTTTTGGCAATAGATGCTGATAATCTTATTGAGGTTCATAATGACTCAAATATTCGGGTCAAAGGGTTTGTATTACATCCAAAAGTATTTCTAAAAACAAGAAATTATCAACATTCTTTTGTAAACAAAAGACCAGTAACGGACGGTACCATAGCTAAGGCTGTGATAGATGGTTACGATACATTTCTAATGAAAAATCAGTATGCCGGTTTTGTTCTCTTTATTGAATTACCGCCTATAGAGGTAGATGTTAATGTGCATCCCAGAAAGACTGAAGTCAGATTTACAAATTCTGGCGAAATTTATAGAAGCATTAGATTTTCCGTAAATAAAGCACTTTTAAGGAATTTGAGGGAAGAGACTAGATCTAAACTGACCGTCAATGATGAAAAAAGTTTTGATCAAGAAAATAGTATAAATGATAATAGCCAAAAATATGATAATGCTACCGATTCAGTTGCAATTGAGACTAGTGAATTTGAAGATTTTCTGAAAAGTCCTGTCAAGTCTACTACAAACTACTCCAAACCAAGCAAATACATTACTAAACAGGCGATTGAATTCAATCATGAAGTCTCATTAATAAACCCTGTTGATGATACTAAGGGGAAGATAAGTCTAGATACTGAAAATGCTACTCAACTACTTAATGCATATATTGTGACCTCAAATCATGAAGGACTATTGATTATCGATCAGCATGCTGCCTCAGAGCGCTTTTTTTATGAGAAATACTTACATCAAATCAAGTCCGGAAAGATACAGTCAAAACTACTACTGACTCCGGAAATTATTGATTTTAATGATTTCGAAACGAATGAACTTGAAGCAAGGAGGGATGTTTTTTCTACCCTGGGATTTGAATTTGAAATATTTGGAAAAAATCAAGTTCGGGTTTTAAGTGTTCCTTCATTTGTCAAAATGGATAATTTTTTAAGAATTTTTCATTTGATGGCTCAAGAGATACTGAACTATGGAGAAGTAACTAATGCAATAGATAAGTTGTATCACGAAATTTCTGCAACGCTAGCCTGTCATACAGCAGTAAGATTTGGTGATAAACTAAATAAGCAAGAAATTATCCAGATTCTGAAAAATCTAATGCTTTGCGAAGATCCTTACAATTGTCCTCATGGGAGACCAATAATTCAGGATTTCTCGCGTTATGATATTGAGAAAAAATTCAAAAGATGTCGGATTTAATTTTCTTGTTCGCTATATGAATTCTTGGATAAATTGATTAGATTTTCTATTAATCCATAAATGGTCATCGGGCCAACTCCGCCAGGAACAGGTGTAATCGATTCCACAATTTGTGATACTTCTTCAAAATCTACATCTCCACTTAATTTACCATTGGTATCAAGACTTGTTCCAATATCAATCACGATTTGGCCATGAGAGAAATAGTCTTTTGTTAAAAACTTTGCCTTTCCAACTGCAGAAATAACAATATCACTTTGCTTCGTAATTTCTTGTAGATTAATTGTCTTGGAATGACAAATTGTAACTGTAGCATCTTTTGACACGAGTGCAATTGCCAGTGGTTTGCTAACAAGATCACTTCTACCAATTACGCAAACTCTTTTCCCACTTAATTCGAGATTATACTTTTCCAAAAGTCTTATCACTCCTAGTGGTGTAGCTGGTAGTATTTTGGATTTTCCAGTATAAAATTTCCCTAAACTCACAGTTGTCAAACAGTCAACATCTTTAGAAGGGTTAATCAAATCCACCACTTCTCTGGTTTCCAGGTGCGGAGGCAAAGGTAATTGGATGATAATGCCATTAACGGAGATATCAGAATTTAACTTCTCAATTACTAATTTGATTTCCTCAAAGTCTGCTTTAACTTCCAATTCAATAAGTTGGAAACCAAGTCCAAGTTCATTTATTTTCTTCTTCTTCAATCTCAAGTAAGTTTTTGAAGCGGGGTTATTTCCAACAAGAACTGCTACAAGCTTAGGAGTGTAAGGAATTTCTTTTATTTCTTCTTTTAAAGATAAAAAAAGCTCCTCTGCACATTTTTTGCCATCAATGATCATGGTAAAAAGATTTGTCGGTCAGTTGGGACAGAAGGCGTGGTTTGAACAAACATTACTAATCCTCCAAAAACCATCATTAAAATAATTGTTATAACTACTATTATCCAAATAAATTTAAAAAGGATTTTTTGGATGCCTTGGTATGTAAGTGTCAAAATAGGTTTCTTACCTATAAAAAGTTTTTTCTTGTAAACTTTAGGCTGTATTCTTGGTAAGAAATCTTTCAGTTTATCTATTACTAGCATGGTTCATTTTGATCAAAGGTCAGATTAAATACTATTCGCTGCTGGCAGAAAAGATTGTATTCAGGTCTATCAGCTACTCTACCAAAACCAAGTATTCCAACAAGCACAAATACAAAAATGGTATAAAAGAAAAGAGCTCCAACTGTGTAAGAAATTGATGTAACAAGCCCTTTAGCCCCATCTTTAAACTTCTCTTCATCCCCAAAAGCAGTTATCATATTAATAGCAGATCTGCCAGCTCCAAATGCCAATACTACTCCAATTAGTGTAAAGAGCAGCATAAATCCACGCATTGCAATTTTTTGTAATGCACTGGCGCTTGCACAACTAAGGTTGACATCATTTCCACTTCCATCTCTTGCGACAATTAAAGTCCCACTTAAGTAGAATTTAGTATTCCCTGCATTTCGATCATCTCTGGGCACCCAATTACCTGTAGAATCCTGTTTCAGATAAAGTTGCTTGATGGGATCTGGACAAGTTGAGTTACCTAGAGCCTCTATTATTTTTGCCGCAGTAGCGGGATCAGTGGGGACAAGATTTCTGCTTAATGGAGTAGGTTGAGGGGTTTGTGCGAAAGCAGGATTCGAATAAATTCCAATAAGGAAAAAATTAATTAGAAAAAAAAGTGTAAGAAGAACTTTTGGGATATTAGTTGCAATTGTTTTTGGCTTTAGCATTAGTTTCACTCCTTATGGTTTATATGTTATTATCTATTGCATTATATACAAAAACAAGATAATTTAGTAAGCCTAAGACTAATGCACTCAAAAGCTTTACACACATCAACTTTTTTACGAGCAACTTATAAAATATTTGTATTTATTTTTTTCGCATTTATACTTTTTTTTAGTTCAAATACAGCAAAGGCAGACCCAACTTATGCTGTGAATAATAGTGGCAATCCGATAAAAAATTTTTCTTGCAGTGGAAGTTTTGACCAAAAGGATGTGAAATGTATGTGTCCTATAAATTCTTGTAGATTATCTAATACTGATGGAAAGTATTCATGCATACTTGGGAGTGTTGATATGAAATACTATCTTGGACAAGATTCAGCTCTGAACGATTATACAGACACTAAGGGCTATCAGGAATTGTTTGGCTTGAAAGGAAATATTGATCCCAAAAAGTCTCAGTTTACTGATATGTTTAATGCAAATGGGACACAAGCTATGATACCAGCAGGATCCTACTGCAAAGTACATCCGAGTGATCCAAATGGAGTTGCATATTGGTATTATCCTGGATATTTTTATACTCTTCAGGGAAGAGATTATTTACAAGAATTAGAAAATGGTAGAAATCTTGCAGGTGTGCAGGTAGGAGGAGCATGCGGAAGGGGTACAAATGAAACAGTTTTATTTTCTGCGACTGATTTATTTGGTGTTGAAGTCACGGGCACTAGAACATTTTTTGGTTGTCTTCCTAATTCATCAAATGGCATCGCAGCATTTGTTGTACGACTTGTTATAGGGCTTGCTTTATTTATTACAATAATTATAGTTGGTATTAACCTTATTCTTATTATTGGCAATCCAACAAATACTGAACTTGTTCAAGAATCACAAAAGAAAATGTTTGCAGCTATTGCTACATTGATTGGAATACTACTGACTATTACGATTTTAAATATTTTTGGTATTCAAATCATTGGATTTGGAAGTGAAGGAATCGGAGGAGCAATATTTAGATTCTTTGTTGGAGGAAGTTAAGTATTATGAAAAGAAAGCATTTTGAAAAAATAAAGAGAATTGTAATTGCTGGAATGCCCTCTTTAAACGATATGTCATTGTTTATAAAAGGGATGGTGCTTGTTTTTGTTGTTCTTACTTCAGGAATTTTGTTTAATTATATTTCTACTGCAAATGCTCAAGCAACCAAAGAGAATGAAACTTTTTCCTCTGGTATGTGGAACGAGATAATTGATAATCCTGCAGGATGTGTAGGAGTAGCTGGATGGGGAGGTATTAAAACAGAATTCTCAAATGCTTCGACAACTGCTGCCTTTGGAGTTAGTGACGTAAAAAGATGTCAGCCTACATTTGATTTACTTCAAGGGAGTAATAATTCTCAAACAGGCCAGGCAAGTCTGTCACCACGATTAGTGGAAGTAGATTATGGTGCAACTGGGAGTCTTCTAAATAGCAATGTTTCTCTATACTCTACCAATATTGCCATGCCAGGTATAAGTGTTGATTATTACGCTTCCCAGATACGAGGTACGGCATATGCAGCAGATAATCCTACTAGTGGTAGAAGTGTACTTGCTCCTGTTTTTTTCCTAAACCAGGCAATGGTCAACCTTGCTTATGCTCTGGTTGTAATTGTTCTAGTTTTTTCCGGTTTAAATATTCTACTTTCATCACTTACAGGTGCTGAGGAAAGGTTTACTCTTGTTCAACTTCTGATAAATGCAGGTATCACGTTAATAGTTATTACTTTTTATTACGAAATTGCAGCGATTATTTTTGATCTTACCGTTAATTATGGAAATGCACTTGTCGCATCGGTAATGAGTCCGTATATAAATGCTCAGGTCATATTGGACAGGCTTCAGCCTGGTGGTGATCTCAATATAATTGCAATGTTAAATACTTTCGAATTTACAGGTATTAGCGATAGTTTGCTTGTTGTGACTGAGAGTGTTGCCACTGGTCTACTTCCAGCAATAACACAATCTTCAATTGCCCTAAACAAAGCGGTGACTCAGAACCCGGCCTTTGTGGGGTTCTCGTTTGCAACAGGTGATTGGGTTGGTGGCATTGGTCATATGTTTGGACTTGCAGGAGGTATTTCTTCTGTAGGTATAAGTTGGATGGTATCTAATTTTTTAGGTCGAAAAGAAATATTTGACGCAGTTATTGCCTGGGCAATATTCTTTATAAATATCAAAATCTTTTTTAACCTGCTTTCTTCATTTATAACATTTTGCTTTATGACAGCCTTTGGACCTATGATAGTTCTGGGTGCTATAACTGGAGGTTTTGAGAAGGTCACTTATTCAATTAAATCACTTATAGCCCTTGGAGCAATTTTCCCTGTCACCTTTCTTATGATTCTTCTTGGAGCTACTTCGATGAATATGTTTATTAAGCGTGACGCTGGTGATAGTACTACTGTACAAGGAGGAACGCAAAACGCATCTGCTTCATCTGCAACCGTGCTCTGTAAGTATTCGCCTTCAGATTCAAGATCTGTAGAAGCAGGTATTCAGTCAAGAGATTGGATCTCTGCAGGACTTAGTACTGTTATTAAGGCCTGGCCTTGGGGTGGAGGGACTTATAAGGCTCAAAGTGACGGAAGTTCTGCAATAGTAGATGACCCAGTTCAGTTCAGAAATAGGTATTATCTTAATCAGAGAATATTTGACGTTACTCCGTTTTCAACAACCGGAAATGTAAGAGATTGTAGACCGTCACTATTTCCAACTCCATTCACATTTATACCTGCGCCTTTTGGAACTATTGGTAATAGAGCTCTGCAAATACAGACCATCGATTCGCTTGTAAGATCTTTTCTTGGGATTGTGTTCTTAATTATTGCATCACGTGCTCCAAGCCTTGTTGAAGAAGTCCTGGAGGTTAAAAAAATCAAAGCTCTTGATGGTTTAGTTGGAGCATTTAAAGGTGGCACTCAATCGTTCTTTTCTGTTGGAGCTACTGCACTAAGTGTAGGATTACCGCTTGTCAGTATTGGTACTAAGTGGGCGAGCGGGCTCCCTGGTAAGATTGGTTTTAGAGAGCAGGGAAGTCGTTTAGGTGGTTTTGGTAATGCGATTGGAAGTTTGATAGGTAAAGCCAGACGCAATGATAATGCCTATTTACAAAAAGAAATGGCGGCTGGAAGACTTCAAGGATATACTGGAAGTAATGGACAGTTTGTTGTAACAGGTGTTAATAAACCAAATAGATTGGAGTCAATATGGCAATCGAGAATGAATAAACCTTCGGCATTAGGTCAGTTTGAAGCTGGCGATCAATACTCTAAAACTTTTAATTCAATGAGAGGACAGGGTGTCAGTCTTGAAGGAGCAAATCTGATTGCTGTACAGACAGTTGCTCAAAACTATGAGAAATTAACAAAGCAAATGAATGCCTTTGGCACTGTTGTACAAGGCGCTTCATCCGCTCTTGCAGAAATGACAAAACAGACAAGTGCATTTGTTGGAACTCTTCAAAAACTTGTAACACTAGATATACTTGAACAAACCTAAACTATGAAACAATGGCAAATGGAACCTCTACAAGTACAATTGAAGAACTCTCACATGGCAATCAAACTCCGCAAACTCCCTCATTATCACCAACAAGGATAAGTAACCCAATACCAGCACCGAAGGGCGATGGTCCTGTATCTGGCGATATTTTTCGAGCTATACTTCCTGATAAAAATTATCAAGCAATCACCCCTAAACCAAAATCTAGATCAGAATCTACGGCTAAGAAACCGGGAGAGGTAAAAACTGATTTTTCTCCTCCAATTCTTGGTAAATTGACCCCAGCCGTACTTACCTCGAGTTCGCTTGGTAAATTGACCCCAGCCGTGCTGACCTCGAGTTCGCTTGGTAAATTGACCCCAGCCGTGCCTACCTCGAGTTCGCTTGATAAAGTGGCCTCTCCAGAAGTACCAAGGGAAATTGGTCTGATTCCAGGTACACGACAGGCAAAAAAGACTGGTCTGGTCGATG
>Ga0272446_1001082_pt1 | contig 40732 bp, 40 predicted proteins | sample YNPCB0061_FD_194587 | JGI IMG/M metagenome (GOLD analysis project Ga0272446, IMG submission 194587) | Hot spring microbial mat communities from Yellowstone National Park, WY, United States - YNP-CB-006-1 | ecosystem: Environmental > Aquatic > Thermal springs > Hot (42-90C) > Sediment | place...
TATCCCGACGCTGTAGCTAGCTTCCCGCAGGGTTGCTTCGCATACAGCGCGGGACTTATAGCTCCCCTTACCCCTCATTAGTTAACCCAGATTGGTTAGTTGAGCTGCTCAAGAAGTGAAATTGCAGCACGTTTGATTTTGCCAGGACGATGGAGAAGAACCTGCATAGATTCGAGAAATGACGATTGCACCGCAGATTACTAACCTTTTTGGGAATACTCCCCTTGTGAATTTACAACGGATCCCCCCGAAGGAGGGGTGCCGGGCCAGATTGGTGATGAAGCTGGAGAGTTTTAATCCGGCGGCATCGGTGAAGGATCGCATTGCCGTGAGCATGATTGAGGAGGCAGAGCGGGAGGGGAAAATCACTCCTGGTAAGAGCATTCTGGTGGAGCCGACTTCGGGGAATACGGGCATTGGGCTGGCAATGGTGGCAGCGGCCAAGGGGTATCGCTTGATCATTACCATGCCAGATAGTATGAGCCTGGAGCGGCGGCTGTTGCTGAAAGCCTATGGGGCGCAGGTGCATTTGGTCAGTGGCGGCGGTATGGGGGAAGCGATTTGGAAGGCGGAAGAAATTGTGCGCCGTACCCCCCATGCCTATATGTTGGGGCAGTTTAGTAATCCAGCGAATCCACGGGTGCATTACGAAACTACGGGGCCAGAGATTTGGCGGGATACGGAGGGACAGGTACGGGTGTTTGTGGCGGGGGTGGGCACGGGGGGCACAATTACGGGGGTGGGACGGTTCCTAAAAGAACAAAATCCCCAGATCAAGATTGTGGCAGTGGAACCTGCGGCAAGTGCGGTGTTGAGTGGACGGCGACCAGGGGCGCACCGCATTGAGGGAATCGGGGCAGGGTTTATTCCAGATGTGTTGGATCGGCGGGTGATTGATGAGGTGATCACTGTGACCGATGAGGAAAGTATGGTTTACAGCCGCCGCTTGGCTACGGAAGAAGGACTGTTATCGGGATTTTCCACGGGGGCAGCGCTGGCCGCGGCGATTCGGGTGGGACAACGCCCGGAGCATGAAGGACAGATGATCGTGTTGGTGCAGCCGAGCTTTGGGGAGCGCTATTTGAGTACGCCCCTGTTTCGAGATCTGAATGGGTGAGGGAAACCTAGGGCAGGAGGAAACTGAGGCAGAGAATGACCCCAGACCAAAAATGCAATTGCACGGCCATGAATTTGCTGTGGTGAATGCGCTGGGGCTGGTTGTGGTAAGTGATCAGGAGATGAGAAAGGTTTTGAGCCACGGGAAGGGTGAAGATCACAGCTAAGCTCCACAAGGGTAGCCACCCAACTATACAAAAAAGCACTGTCAAACCATAAAAGACACTACAACCATAGGGTATTAAAGCTGCGGCTTTGACCGTTCCTAACCGCACGACTGGAGAGCGTTTGCCAGCAGCGAGGTCATCCTCGACTTGATGAAAATGGGAACAAAATAAAATTAAGGTTGTGGTCAACCCAATTAAACAACTCAGGGGAAGAATAGTCCAGGAAAAGTGCTGGGTTTGACTATAATAAGCTGCCTGCACTGCCACAGGACCAAAACAAAAAAAACAAATCGGCTCCCCCAACCCCAAATAACCCAACCGAAAGGGCGGCCCCTGATAGGTATAGCCCAAAAAACAAGCCAGACCCACTAACCCCAACAGGGTGGGATCCCGCTGTAACCAACAAATGCAAGCAATACACCCCAGCCCAATTCCCAAACAGATGTTGGCAAGGGTCAGTAAGAACTGAGGTCTGCGGGTGAGATAAACCAGGGAGTGATATTTGTGAATGTCAATGCCCGTAGCATGGTCAAAGACATCATTGCTGACATTCATCCACACCAAAATCAAAATGCTAGCCAATAAAAAAAGACTCAATAATAAGGGATGGAAATGCCTCTGTTCATACCAAGCAAAAGCTGAACCCGCTGCAATCGGAATAATCGCCACGCTATACATGGGAATTTTGAGCGCTGCCCGCCATAACTGCCGCGACGGCGGTATAACCGCAGGGTCTTGAAGGTGCATCATAAAAAAACTATCAGATGTTGGGAGATGTTTATAAAAGTTTATGAAAGGTTGCAGGATGTGTATGGATGTTTGAATCTCAGGAGAGATCGCAAATGAAATTATTCTAAGCTGAGGAAAGCGTTTCCCCCCTAGTAGTGATTCTTGCATCCCTTTGCTTCTCTCCCTAGCCACGCCCCTTCCCACACCCTCCCGCATCGGGATCCCGTTGCTGTGTACACTGGCTTGCGAGAGTGGCTCGGCCCAAAACAACCCCATTTCTTCTGGTGTCAGGGATCCCAGGTGGTGATTGGGGTGGGGGCCCTACAGTCCTGGTCGGGAATGGGACCAGAGCGGTTTCACCAAGCCCGCCAAGGGATCCCCGCTACCCCAGGCTTTTGGATGGGTGGGTTCGGCTTCAGTGACCGGGATCCCAGTTTTTTCTTTAGCCCCTGCATGACAGTTCATGGGCAGCCGGGAAGTTTGCACCTCACGATTTGGGATGCCGAGGTGGGGGATCCCGCTGAGTTACTGGCGCTGCTCACCCATCGGGAGATGTTTCCCCCCCCGACTGTGGCCCAGCCCCCCCAGGATCTGCCCCTCCCTCCCCTAAAAGATGCCCTAGAGCGAGCCTTGACCATGATTCACCAGGGATCCCTAGAGAAAATTGTCTTGGCAGCGCCCTATACCTTCACACCGGATCCCTTGCCCTCCCTGTCCCAGATCCTCGGTCGTTTGTGCCAGCTTTATCCCGATTGCACCGTCTTTGCCTGTGACCATCCCCAGGGGGGGGTGTTTTTAGGGGCTAGTCCCGAAACCTTGGTCAAAGTCCGAGGGGGACAACTCCACACCGTGGCCCTAGCCGGATCCCGACCCCGCCACCGGGATCCCGCAGTGGATCGAGCTTTGGGGTTAGGGCTGCTGGAGAGTACTAAGGATCGCTATGAACAGCATTTGGTCACCGAGTCCATCCTCAGTGCCCTGCAAAGTCTGGGGATCACCCCGCGTCTGCCCAGCAATTTTCCCACCTTGCGCCGCCTCAGCCATATTCAGCATCTGCAAACCCCCATTAGCGCTGCCTTACCGCCTCACCTCCACATCTTGGATCTGGTGGCCGCCCTCCACCCCACCGCCGCCGTGGCTGGATTACCGAGAGAGCGAGCTTGTGGTTATCTCCCCCACCTGGAAACCTTTCAGCGCACCTACTACGCTGCCCCCATTGGCTGGCTCGATCCCCAGGGGGAAGGGGAATTTGTCGTCGGGATCCGCTCCGCCTGGCTGTGTCCCCCCAGGGTCACAGTTTATGCTGGGGCCGGTATTGTTGCTGGTTCTGAAATCGAGCGGGAACTGGCAGAAATCACTTGGAAATGGCAGACCTTGCTACCGGCTTTGATCGGCTAGCTCCTCCACCTGCGCCAACCGCACTAACCACGTGCGGGTATTGATATTCAAGAGTTGCCCCAGACGCAGCAACTGTAACAGCGCCGGCGTCGGGATCCCCTCACAGTCTTGTTCTGGCCAGAGACGACAGCGGGGGGCAATTTGCCGCTCCAAACAGGTCAAATAAAGCTCTTGTAACCGATCCATCTCCAAGCGCAGGCCAGCCTGCACCGTAATGTGCAGCCATTGATCCAAAAGCTGAATCTGCACCTGACTTTCCGCTGGCGTAAAGCTATGGGCCAACTTCCACAGCACCTGGTGGAGAATCCGCCCCATCAACTGCACCGCTTCCGGTTGTTGCAACCGACAGCCCAGTTGCTCCGCTTCCTGCACAATCGCCGCCAACTCCGCAGAATGCTCCTGATACTGGTCACTGTGTTGCTCACTTTCCAGGTGCCACAAACAGGTCAAAAAGCGCTGATTTAAGGTCAACTGCGCCGCCACCTGCAACTCCTCCGGCAAGGGCAAGCCATCGCGGCGAAACGCCAGCATCACACTGTAATGATCCAGATAAGTGCGCTGATACAGTTGACTCAGTTCTCCCATTTTGTGTTGGGTGAGACGGTGCATCATCCGCTGTCGGTCTTCCACCAACAAATGGCTGAGATTAAAACTGTCCTGCCCAAAAAAGTCATGGATCCCCAAAAGGGTTTCCACCTTCCCCAAGGGCTGGAGCAACTGCTGCTTCAGGGTTTCATACTGTCGCCGTCCCGAAAAGAGCTTCACCCCACAATGAAAATCCCACCCCTCCAAGTGCAACACCCCATAGATGTAATCATGGCTTTCTTGGGTACTGCCACTGTGCAGACGCATCCGCCCCACCTCCAGAGTGGAATCTCCCAAGCGGCGACGCTGGTGATCCACCTGCTCCAAAACATAGCCATAACAGCTTTCCTGGCGACTGTGCTGCTCAAACAAACGACTAATGGCATAGTGAGCCACCACCTGAGCCGGCGGCACCACCGCCGCTAGCACCAACTCCCGATAGACCACCGCCCCACTGGGGTAGAGGGGAGCATTCGTCGGCGCCACAGAGAGACGCTCCTGAAAAGCAAGATCCAGATTCACACCACTCACCTCCGCCGCCAATTCAATCGCTTTGGCCGCATAACGCAGAATCTGCACCCCTTCCGGGCGAGAGAGTTCCTCAAAAAACCACCCACAACTGGTAAACATCAACTGGGCATAGCGCTGCATCTCCAGCAACCGCCACACCTCAATCTGCTCTTCCACCTGTAGCGGTCTAACTTGATGAGTCTTCAGAAAATCCCGGCGGGTTTGGGGCTGCAAAATTACCGAAATATAGTCCAGCCGCGCCCTTTCGGGATCCCGAAGATACTGAGGCGCTCTCTGGGCAAAAATTTCTCCCAACTCATCGCGCAACCAATTCAGAGCCTCCCGCAGGGGTTTCCGCCAGCGCAAATGCCCACCCGGGGATCCCCCACAGCCGCAGTCCCGCTCCCACCGTCCCACCCCGTGGGCACAGCTCCAGGCCGTACGGGGTTTAATTTCCACTTCCCAAGTAGGAGGATGCAGACTCAAGAAATGGGCATAATTGGTCACCTGCCAGCCCCGCCGGGGAAACTCATGGGTAAAAGCATAGGCCAGAGTCTTTTCCACCCCCCGCTTGTGATGCCCAAAAGTCTCCCCATCTGTCGCGCACTGGATAATTTGCGGTGTCTCTCGATGGGGCTGGATAGCTCCTCCCAACCGCTGCGCCAAATGGTAACTACTGCCCAGCACCTCCCCAAAGCCCATATCCCGCGAAATCGGCCCATCAAAAAAGAAAATATCCAGATAACCTGAACGATCCGGCAAAAAACACCGATAAGGCCGGCTGGGGTCAATCTGTCCCGCCGAAACATCCTGCCAAGGAGCCTCCCCACAGAGAGGACGGCAGCGCTGGGCTTGACTGGGAGCCAAAATCACAAACCGGATCCCTGCTTTCACCAGGATTTCCACCGTCGTCCAGTCAATCGCCGTTTCCGCCAGCCACATCCCTTCGGGATCCCGTCCAAAGCGATGGCGAAAATCTGCGATGCCCCAGTGGATTTGCACCTCCTGATCCTGAGGAGTGGCTAGGGGTAAGATCACATGGTTATAAACCTGAGCGATGGCATTGCCGTGTCCCTGCAAACGCTGACAGCTACTGCGATCCGCCGCCAAAATCCGCTGATACACCTCCAGATCATGGGTTTCCAACCAAGACAGCAGCGTTGGCCCGATATTAAAACTCAAGTACTCAAAATTATTGATAATTTCCAGCACCCGCCCCTGGTCATCCAGAATCCGGGCAAAAGCATTGGGACGATAACACTCCGCCCAGATCCGTTCATTCCAATCATGATAGGGGGCTGCACTCGGCTGGCGTTCAATGCGGCCAGTCCAAGGATTTTCTCGCGGTGGCTGGTAGAAATGCCCATGAATCGTCACATAAACCTGGGTTCCCACCTGATGATCTGGAGTTATTGGAGCATGGGATCCCGAAGCAGGGTGGGCGGATGATTTAGACATAAAATTTTTCGGAAAATTAGCTGGTCTCTCTGACTTTCTAACGTATATTCATTTAGACCCCTTGCCTGCAAATATCAAGAATTTAATCGTATTTGTTGCAAACATTGGGATCAACTTTACAGATTTTCACTAGAATCAAAGCATCTGATGGGATTCATCAGGAGTCAGGATTTCCAGACACCCCTCTCCCGTCATGGGAGAGGGGCAGGGGGTGAGGGCAGATACGCTCAGGGACAAACCAAAATCCCTATCTACTAAAACTCTTTATCCATCTCAGACTCCCCTCCCCCGCCTTGGGAGAGGGGGCCGGGGGTCATGGTCAATGTCTTCCTATACTGAAAAAAACCTCCTATCCCCAGCCACCATGCCCGAACCCCCGGATCACCTGCGCGCCCTGCTCACCGATCAGCCCGTCGCCAGCTTAGCCGTCCTCGAACAGGGATCCCCTGCTGTCAGTTTGGTGCCCTTTGTCGTGCAGTGGGATCCCCTCACCCTTTTTAGTTTGCTGAGTCAGTTATCCTCCCACACCCAAGCCCTCCACCAAGATCCCCGTTGTAGCCTCTTGATCCACGCCAGTCCTGAAGCTGGGGATCCCCACAGTCACCATGCCCTCCTCCGGGTCAGTATCAAAGCCACCGCCAAATGGTTGACTCGCCAGGAAGCCGAAGATCTGGGGGTAACAGCGGCATATCGTCAGCGTTTTGCCATTGCCGAGATGCTCTTGGGGCTAGGGGATTTTCAGTTTGTGCAGTTTGTACCCCAAGAAGCCACCTTGATTCGGGGGTTTGGGGGAGCCTTCCATCTCAGCGGTCCCAACCTCGAACATGCCACCCAACTCCGGGGTCCTTAATCCCGGCTATTCGCGCGATTGATTTGTAGGCGAGGTGGGGGTGTTTCTCTGAGAATCGGCACAGGGGTCACCTGCACCCGGCGTGGCGGTAGCAGGGGTGTATAGCGAGGTTGGGGACGCACAGGGGGTGGAGTAGCCGGAGCAACAGGAACAGCCAACTGGGGTCGGGGCGTGAGGATTGGTGTCGGAGTTGGAACCACTGTCAGGATAGGGGTAGGGGTTGCCAAAGAAGCTTGATAGCGCTCCTCCGCCACCCGTAAACCCGTACTCGCCAACCGATCCCCAGGACGTTCCTGCAGCGCCACCTGAAAATGAGCCTTTGCCGCCAAAAAATTTTCCCGCAGCAGCGCCTGTTCCCCCGCCGCAATCGCCGTGAGATAGCGAGATTCAGCAGATTGCGTCTCTTGTCTCCCAAACCAGCCAGGTAGGCCCCATGCCAATCCTAGTCCAGCCGACAGCGCCATCCCCCCTCCCACAAGCCAACCCAGCCACCGACCCCGTCGCCGCCCTGAACCCGGCAGCGCTTGTCGCACCGTAGCTGCCCCCTGACCCATAGCGGGAACCGCAGCCGCAGCCACCGAAGAAACCGGCGCCAGCACCGCCGGAATTGAAGCCGGAGCCACATCCCGCAACTCCTCCAACACCATCAGCACCTGAGCCGCCGAAGCAGGACGTTCCCCAGGCGTTTTCCCCAAACACGCCACCACCACATCCCTGAGCGGCTCCGGAATCTCCGGCGGTAAAGCTGGCAGCGCCTGCTGGCAATGGGCATGATACCAACCCGCAAACGTATCCGAAGCGGGAGTAAACGGGAGCCGCCCGGTGATCATCTGATAAACAATCACCCCAAAGCTATAGAGATCACTGCGCGGGTCAAGGGGGATCCCCTGCAACTGCTCCGGCGAAGAATAGGCCAAAGTCCCCGTATAGGCCTGAGTCACACTGACATGCCCCTGCTCAGAAACGAGCTTAGCAATGCCAAAATCCACCAACTTCACCAGTTCCCCCAAACTGTCATTGGGCAGGATCATGATATTGGCGGGTTTCAGATCCCGGTGGATCACCTGTACCGTTTGTCCCCGCAATGGCACCCCTTCGTGGGCCGCCTTCAGCCCCAGCGCCATCTGCCAAGTCAGATTCACCAACCGGTTGAGAGGCAAAGTCGGAGACTGCTTCAGAATGTCCCGCAGCGTCTGTCCCCGCAAAAACTCCATCACATAAAACGGCATCCCCTCCGGTGTCAGTCCATAATCATTCACCCGGACAATATGCAAACTCTTTTGGCCCAAAGCCGCACACGCCATAGCTTCTTGTTCAAAGCGTTGGCGAAAATAATCATCCTCAGCCGTGTGAGTGAGAATCTTCACCGCCACTTCCACATCCGCCAGCAATCGATCCTGAGCCGCATACACCCGTCCCATCGCTCCTTTACCAATCAGCCGCGTCAGGTGATAGCGGTTAGCCAGATCACGGTACAAAAAGCGATCACTGCTAGCAGCTGGAGTGACTTCAGGCATGGCAGAGAGAGAAGTAACTTTTCTCCAGAATAGACGTTTGCACTCAAAACTGGGTTCTCAACCAAGTAATCCTCCCCTCTCCCGCCCTGGGAGAGGGACTGAGGGCCTCTCCCCAGAAAAAATCCCCAGATTTCCCCTCGCGCCACTGTCCATTTCCCAAATCCCTATGATAGTGTGAGTAAGTGTAGTCAGGATTATGCCGTTGGCACCATGTGTGTCAAGCTGTAGTCTTAACTCAGGTGTGAGGAATAAGGAGAACAACGTTATGTCCACCAAAGCCAATCTTTGGAAAGCTCTATTGATTAGCCCCTTGGCATTGGGTACCGCATTCACCGCTCTGCCCCAAGCCAGCTATGCCCAAGCTTCTGGCCCTGTAACCGCCATTTCTGAATTGTCTGATGTTCAGCCTACTGACTGGGCGTTCCAAGCGCTGCAATCTTTGGTTGAGCGTTATGGTTGTATTGCTGGTTATCCCGACCGTACCTACCGTGGCAACCGGGCTATGACCCGTTTTGAGTTTGCCGCTGGGATGAACGCCTGCTTGGATCGCATCAACGAATTGATCGCTGCTGGTTTGGCTGACAAAGTTTCTAAAGATGACCTAGCCACTCTGCAACGCCTCCAAGAAGAGTTTGCAGCTGAATTAGCAGCTCTCAAAGGACGTGTGGATGCCCTGGAAGCTGATGTCACTACGCTTAAAGGTCAAGTTTTCAACCCCGTCACCAAGCTCAATGCTCAAGTGGTTGCTGCTTTAGTGTTCCAAGGTTTGTCTGACGACATCGTTGGTCCTACAGGTCCGATTGATGCAAATGGTTTCCCAACTGTTCCACCTGGAGCCTTTATCGGGAATGGGGGTGCTTTAGTTCGTAGGGATGCTGCTCCCACAACCCTTAACTACCGTGTGCGTCTGAACTTTGATGCTTCCTTCGTTCGGGGTGACCGTCTACGGATTCGTCTCCAAGCACGGGATTTTGACACCAGATTCTTCGTTGGGGATCCCCGCCTGGGTGTTGGTGGGGGCAACCCGAGCAACAACATTGCTCTTGATGACCTAATGTATCGTTTTCCTGCTTTTAACCGCTCTGTCAACTTCTTTTTGGGTCTCAACAGCTTTGATTCTGGTGATGTCACTCGGTTTGATTTACCTTTTGATGCTCTGTCTGATGCCGTTGATACACCTGGACTAACTAAATCTCCTACCGGGCAAGGTGTTGGATTTAGTTGGAGAGCAAGCGACTTAGTTTCTTTATCCTATGCTTACAGCTCTGCTACTGGCTCTCGTCTTACTCGCACTGCTGTCAGTAGTCCATCTGGAGCATTTGGCGTGAGCAGTGGGTTATTTGCTGGTGAGTCTGGTCATGCTGTTGAGTTAGGGTTCACGCCTTCTGAAAACCTTGGTTTGTACCTTGGTTATGCATCTAACTACACTCCAGGTGCTGGTAACACTGATGGTTTCAGCATTGGTGTGACTTGGGACATCACTCCTCGGGTTCAATTTGGCGGTTGGTACTCCTTCAGCAATTCTCTTGGAGTTGATCAAAATGGCTTCCTAGTGGGTTTTGCCTTCCCTGATTTGTTCTTAGAAGGTGCTCAAGGTGGTATTGTCTTTACTCAACCTGAAGGCCCAACTGTTGGAACTCGTAGAACCGTACTTGACGTTTACTACAGCTTCCCGATTAGCAAGTTCATCACCCTCACTCCTGGTTTCTACATCGTTAGCAATCCCATGGGTGGCAGCTTCACCAATTCCTATCCTTATCCTGTTTCCCCAACAAATCTTGATCCCGGGTTTCTTAATGGACGTGTCTTGAATGCTAATGACCCTTCTCTCATCGTTGGTGCTCTTCGCGCTACCTTCAAGTTCTAGTTTCATTTTTGAGCTAGTTTAGATTCACAATCTTAGGGTCAGGTTTTCCTGACCCTTTTTTCTTTTGGATGCTTCTCACCCTCACTCACTGTGCCAAAGCGTGTCTGGGCTACCCCACCCATTAGGTCTCAGCCAAGTTCTCCTCTCCTCTGTTGCCACCAAGTTTCTTTTCATTTCTGACCATCTCCCTTATCCTTACTGCGTTGGTGCCAGTTAGGATGGTGCTAGATTCCTCCCACTCCCTATGTCCGATCCCACCAACCAAGACTTAAAAGAGTTAATTCTTTCCCTTGAGAGAGTTATATTTAACCTCGATAAGAAAATGGATCTCGGTTTTGCCGAGCTTAACCGCAAAATTGATGTCGGTCTTTCCGAAGTCCGCGGCGAGATCACCCGTGTCGAAGAAAAGCTGATGGGCGAGATCACCCGTGTCGAAGAAAAGCTGACGGGTGAGATTAAGCGTCTCGATACTGAAATCAAGTCAGTAGAAGCCAACCTCTCTGCCAAACTGGACGGATTAGGCAAGCGAGTCGAAAATCAAGAATTTGTCAGTCGCGGTGCTACGGTAGCTCTCTTCGGGGGTCTGGTCACAGGTATGGTCAAGCTCCTCTTTTTCCCCGACCGCCTTCCCTAGCCATTCACTAGGATGGACATAGATTTCTTCATCTCCCCATGTCCGAACCCACCAACCAAGACTTGAAAGAGATGATCCTTTCCCTTGAGAGGGTCATTCTCAATCTCGATAAAAAAATGGAAGTCGGATTTGCCGAACTCAATCGCAAAATTGATGTCGGTCTTGCCGAAGTCCGCGGTGAAATTAAGCGTGTGGAAGAAAAAGTAGACGGTGTTGCCAAACGTTTAGACAATCAAGAGTTCATCAGTCGTGGTGCTATTGTCACATTCTTAGGGGCTATCCTCGCTGCTGTCACCAAGTATATTTTCTTTTCTGACCGTCTCCCCTAACCGTTCCACTATGATGGACATAGCTTTTCTCATCCTTCCATGTCCGAACCCACCAACCAAGAGATTAAAGAACTCCTCCTTGCCTTTGAGAAAAAGGTTGAGTTAAGTCTCTCAGACATGAATCGTCGCATGGAAGTCGGTTTTGCCGAACTCCGGGGCGAAATCAAGCGTGTCGAAGAAAAAGTAGATGGTGTTGCCAAGCGTTTAGATAATCAGGAGTTCATCAGTCGTGGCGCTATTGTCACGTTCTTAGGGGCTATCCTCGCTGCTGTCACCAAGTATATTTTCTTCTCCGACCGCCTCCCCTAGTTACTATGATGGACATAGGTTTCAAATTCTTTCTCATGTCCGAACCCACCAATCAAGACTTAAAAGAGTTAATTCTCTCTCTTGATAAAAAGATGGAGCTTTCTCTGTCTGACTTGAACCGCAAGATTGATGTTGGTCTAACCCAAGTCCGAGTGGAAATTGCTGAAGTCCGCACGGAAATCGCCGAAGTCAGGGGCGAAATCAAGCGTGTCGAGGAGAAGCTGACGGGGGAGATTACCCGTGTTGACGAAAAACTCACAGGTGAGATTAAACGTCTTGATACTGAAATCAAGTCTGTAGAAGTCAACCTCTCTGCCAAACTAGATGGCTTAGGCAAGCGAGTCGAAAATCAAGAGTTTGTCAGTCGTGGCGCTACAGTAGCTCTCGTAGGGGGGCTGGTTACAGGTATGGTCAAGCTCCTCTTCTTCCCTGACCGCCTTCCTTAGGGACGGGGCTATCATGGCTTTAAGCTTTATTTTCACCCACCAATGTCCGAACCCACTAACCAAGACCTTAAAGAACTCCTACTTGCTTTTGAGAAAAAAGTAGATCTAAGTCTTTCAGACATGAATCGTCGCATGGAAGTTGGTTTTGCCGAACTCAACCGCAAAATTGATGTCGGTCTTGCTGAAGTCCGCACGGAAATCGCCGAAGTCAGGGGCGAAATCAAGCGTGTCGAGGAGAAGCTGACGGGGGAGATTACCCGTGTTGACGAAAAACTCACAGGTGAGATTAAACGTCTTGATACTGAAATCAAGTCTGTAGAAGTCAACCTCTCTGCCAAACTAGATGGCTTAGGCAAGCGAGTCGAAAATCAAGAGTTTGTCAGTCGTGGCGCTACAGTAGCTCTCGTAGGGGGGCTGGTTACAGGTATGGTCAAGCTCCTCTTCTTCCCTGACCGCCTTCCTTAGGGACGGGGCTATCATGGCTTTAAGCTTTATTTTCACCCACCAATGTCCGAACCCACTAACCAAGACCTTAAAGAACTCCTACTTGCTTTTGAGAAAAAAGTAGATCTAAGTCTTTCAGACATGAATCGTCGCATGGAAGTTGGTTTTGCCGAACTCAACCGCAAAATTGATGTCGGTCTTGCTGAAGTCCGCACGGAAATCGCCGAAGTCAGGGGCGAAATCAAGCGTGTCGAAGAAAAAGTAGACGGTGTTGCCAAGCGTTTGGACAATCAGGAGTTCATCAGTCGTGGTGCTATTGTCACATTCTTAGGGGCTATCCTCGCTGCCGTCACCAAATATATTTTCTTTTCTGACCGTCTCCCCTAGTCACTATGATGGGTATAGGTTTGCTCATCTTTCCCATGTCCGAACCCACCAACCAAGACCTCAAGGATATGATTCTCTCTCTAGAGAAACTCATCCTCAACCTTGACAAAAAAATTGAAGTCGGTCTCACCCAAGTCCGTGTTGAAATTGCCGAAGTCCGCGGCGAAATTAAGCGTGTGGAAGAAAAACTAACTGGTGAGATCAATCGTCTTGATACTGAAATCAAGTCTGTCGAAGCTAACCTCTCTGCCAAGCTAGACGGCTTAGGCAAGCGAGTCGAAAATCAAGAGTTTGTCAGTCGCGGTGCTACAGTAGCTCTCGTCGGGGGACTGGTTACAGGTATGGTCAAGCTCCTCTTTTTCCCCGACCGCCTCCCTTAGGGACGGGGCTATCATGGCTTTAAGCCGTATTTTCACCCACCGATGTCCGAACCCACCAACCAAGACCTTAAAGAACTTCTGCTTGCTTTTGAGAAAAAAGTGGATCTGAGTCTTTCAGACATGAATCGTCGCATGGAAGTCGGTTTTGCCGAACTTAACCGCAAAATTGATGTCGGTCTTGCGGAAGTCCGCGGTGAAATCAAACGGGTCGAAGAAAAGCTGACGGGCGAAATCAATCGTCTTGATACTGAAATCAAGTCTGTCGAAGCCAACCTCTCTGCCAAACTAGACGGCTTAGGCAAACGTGTCGAGAATCAAGAGTTTGTCAGTCGGGGTGCTACGGTGGCTCTCGTAGGGGGGTTGGTCACAGGCATGGTCAAGCTCCTCTTCTTCCCCGACCGTCTCCCTTGACGGAGGATGTCATGGACGACAACGATCACAAGTGCCACAGGGGGGCTGGGAGCCGTAGCCAAAGGATTCGAGGAGGGTTTGCCAGCGACAGTGCCGTCCGTAGCTGAGTTGGTGCATGACTTGGAGGGGATCCCGAATCTGCCGGCTGAGGTCGGGGGGGAGGACGGGTTCAAGGGTTTTCGGGCGGTGGGTAATCTGGAAATGGAAGGGATCCCGCCAGACCAAGCAATGGCTTTGGTGGAGGAGGGCTAGGGCTAGTTTCAGATCAAGGGGATCGGCAGCCTGCCGGATGATCTCGGTGTAGTTGCCTTCGGTGGGGAGGCGGGGAAGGAGAGCTAGGGCCTGGCTATAAACGGTTTGGCGTTGGCGCCGGAAAAAGTCTTGACGTTGCTGGTCACTGGGATCCAGCCAGCCGGTGGGTTCGCACACCAGCATCAGGGCAGTGGCGGGTTGTCCATCGCGGCCGGCGCGGCCGACTTCTTGGATGTAATCGGTGGGGCTGAGGGGGGGATGATAGTGGATTACCCAACGGCAGTCTGGTTTGTTAATCCCCATGCCAAAGGCGTTGGTACACACCAAAAAGGGAAGGGATCCCTGCAGCCAGGTTTGTTCCAGTTCGCTGCGGCGGGCCGGACTGATGCCAGCATGATAGGCGGCGGTGGCGAACCCCCGTTCTTGGAGCCATGCCGCCAGAGTTTCGCCATCGTTGCGGGTGCGCACATAAATTAACCCGCTCTGGGGAAGATGATCCCTCAGGAAGGTGAGCAGGATGTGCTGTCGCTGGGCCATGGACCACACGGTTTTCACGGTGAGGCGAATGTGGGCCCGTAGGGGATTGATTCGCACGATTTGGGGATCCCGAAGTTCTAACACCTGCTGGAGTACCCACTGGGTGTAGGGATCGGCGGTGGCAGTGAAGGCGGCTACAGGGAAATCTTTGTTGAGACTGCGGCGCACGCAGCCCAACCGGCGGTAGTCAGGGCGAAAAGAATCCCCCCAGTGCACTAGGGTATGGGCTTCATCCACGATCAAGCCGGCCAGACGAGTTTGGGGATCCCGGATCAGCTCCCAGACTGGGGGGCTGAAGAGGGTTTCGGGGGAAAGGTAGAGGAGACGGAGGCGGTTTTCGAGGATGGCAGTGCGGATCCGCTGTTTCAGAGCTTTGTCGGTGTTGCTGTGCCAACAGGCGGCGGGGAGGCGACGTTTCCACAGATCCTGGACTTGATCCTGCATCAGGGCAATCAGGGGGGAGATAATCAGGGTGAGTCCTTCTCCAATCACGGCCGGAATTTGAAAACACAGGGATTTGCCAAAGCCCGTGGGCAAGACAATTAGGGCATCCTGGTGGGCCAAGAGAGCTTGCACAACGGTATCTTGGGGTGGGCGAAAATCTCTGTAGCCCCAGTGGGCTTGCAAGGCTTGGCGGGCCTGATGCCACTGTTCGGTTTGATGGGTCAAAGCCATGATTGCCTATTCCATGGCAAGGGAAAGATCTTATTGGGGGTTATCCTAGCTTTTGCCAAAGGAGGGTGCCACCAGAACTAGAACTAAGATACACCTGTTTTCCCTCTCCCATAAGGGGTGAGGGAGTTTGGAATCTGTAGTTACGTACCGAGCCTTGTCCGATACTTCTGCTGCTCGGAGAAAAGAGCAACAGAATAAAGTTTTTGGCTCTCTAGATGCATAGACGTAGATTTGATGTCGTCTAGAGTGTGTGGATTTGAGCTCCCAACGGTCATGGGGATAGCCTAGCTTCATTTCTTGATGGACGTGAGCTAAGCACCGGGGTCTGTCGGGATAGATCTGTAACTATTTTTGCAATTTTTGCTGGAACCATTGTTGTTGGCAGGCTGAGGGTTCGGCTTCTGGATGGGGATGACCACGTGGAAGGTACTGCCTTGATTGGTTCCTGCGGATTCGGCCCAAATTTCTCCCCCCATGGTGGTGATCACTTCCCGGCAAATGGCCAAGCCTAAGCCTGTACCCCCTACGGTGCGGCGCAGGGATCCCTCGGCTTGGGTAAAGCGCTCGAAAATCAGGGGAATGCGGTCAGGATCAATGCCCCGCCCGGTGTCGCTGATCACTAGTTCTACGGCGGTGGGGGGCAGGTGGTGATTGGGGCGGGGGATAGCCGAAATCTGAACCCGCCCTGTATCGGGGGTAAACTTGCAGGCGTTATCAATGAGTTTGCTCAGGACTTCCACGAGCCACTCCCCATCAGTGTTGACGAGGGGCAGATCCGGGGCAAGATCTAGATCGATACGGGGAATGGGTTGGCGGCGACGGCGAGCCCGAATGTTGCTGATGGCCAATTCCACGCACTCCACCAAAAATTGGGGTTCTTCATGCCATTCCACCCGCCCGCTTTCTAAACGGGAGAGAGTCAGAAAATCCTGCACCAAGCGCCGCAGACGCTCGGCATCCTGAAGGGCGGTATCCAGCATTTCCTGGCGAACCGAAGCGGGCATATCAGGATCAGTGGCTAAAGACTCTAGGCAGACTTGAATCGTGGACAAGGGCGTGCGCAGTTCGTGGCCGGTGACGGCAATCAGGTCGCTTTTGGCTTGATCGAGAGCGGCCAGTTGCTGGTTGAGTTCTTGCAGTTGCTGGTAGGCTTCTGCTTGCATCAATGCTAATGCTATTTGGGCTGCCACCCGCTGTAAAAGTTCCAACACACTCGCTTGCCATTCCTGGGGGCTGGGGTGATGAAGTTCTAGGATGGCCAAGAGGCGATCTTGAAACACAATCGGGATCCCGATCCAAGCCCCAATCTGCCAAGCTTGCCAGAACTTGGGGTGGGGGTCTGGACGGGTATCGGGGCATACCTGCATCTGCCGGGTGGTAATCACTGCTTGCATCCAGGGGTGTTCGGCGACGGGCCAGGGGATCCCGACAAGGCTGGGTTGATCTGGGTGGGCGAATTCGGCTTGGATGGGCAGGGTGGGGCGATCGGGGTGGTAGGAATAAAACAGACAGCGGCTACAGGGGAGATGGGAGGCAAGGAGTCTGAGAACCTCTGTCAAGGTGGCGGTGAGGTCAGTGCTGGCCTGCAAAAGACGGGCGATGTCATTGAGGAGGCGCTCCTGATTTTCTCTAGCTTGCACCGCTTGGTAGGCCCGCTGTAGTTTATATTGACCCACTTGCAGATAGGTGATCAGGCGCTCGGTGAAAGGAGAAGGATCGATAGCGGGGAGGTTTTCTCCCTGGGAGCGCTGCCACTCCTCCTGAATCGCTGTCAGGAGGGGGGTGAGGTCGGGACGGTAAGCAAGAATCTTGGGGATCAAAAGGGTGGCCGCCTGCAGGGCAATACGCCGATCAAAGGACCAAATCCCCTCAAATTGGCGGGCATGATCGGGACGACGGCTGACAAGTTTTTCCCGGGCAATTAAACACAAGCTATAGCTGGGATCCAGGGCAATCACGTGCCACTCTTGGGCAAGGGGATCCTCGCCATCGAGGGCAATGCGATTGTAGGGGGTGATTTCTTGGGCAAAACGGGTTTCCGGCACCGCCAAGACAAATACTTGCTTGGCAATACGAGCAATGCGGGCGTAGCGGTGGGCTTCTTGCTGGTAGTAACGTTCCTTTTGGAAGTTGGCAAAGACAATCGGGGATCCCTGTTCTGCTAAGACCTGATCTTCAATGGCATGGCTGAGGGCTACCAAAGAAGACTTGAAATAGAGTTGGGGACGGAGGTGCGGCAGGGCAGCCACGAGGTCTTGAAGGAGCGAAGTTCGGGATCCCGTCATAGATGGTCGGTTGAGTTCCCAGTTCTCCTATCCTATAACTGGATCGCAGGCTGGCTAACCCCTATGACGGAATGATCCAATTCTTAGGGTCTATTCACACTTGCTTCACCTGTGGCTCCCTGCTGTCCAGCTTGGTCTGATTCCCAAAGAGCTTGATAAGGTTATGGTGAGGTGTTTCTCAGGTTCTCTGTGGTGGAGCAGCAGCACGTGGAGTTCAATACGGGTTTACCGAGCATTCGCCGGATCCAAAAATTCATCCAGACCCAGCAACCGGTGACCCTACTCTTGGTGCAAGGGGAGCCAATCCAAGGGGTGATCCGCTGGCAGGATCCCCTCTATATCAATCTTGGTCAGCCGGATCAGGAAGATCTCTTGATCAACCGCAGTGCCATTGTCTGGATTCGACCGACACCCTAGGGGATCCCGGTGCGGATTTTAGGACTGGATCCCGGTTTGGGCACCCTGGGTTTTGGCTGTATTGAGGTGACGGCAAGCCATCTCGTCACCCTTGTGGATTGCGGCGTGATCACCACCACGGCAGACTTGGGGATCCCGCAGCGATTGCAGGTGCTTTATCAGGATCTCCATGAGCTGGTGCGGGCATTACAACCGGATCGGGCGGTGGTGGAGAAATTGTTTTTCTACCGCATGGGGAATACCATCCAGGTGGCCCAAGCCAGGGGGGTGCTGCTGTTGGTGCTGAGTCAGTATGGGCTACCGCTGCAAGAATTTACTCCAGCCCAGGTGAAACAGAGTTTGACGGGTTATGGAAAAGCTGATAAACAAGCGGTACAGGCTGCTGTGGTCAGGGAACTGCGCCTGGATTATGTGCCCAAGCCCGATGATGCCGCCGATGGTCTCGCCATTGCCCTGACAGGGTGGTATCACCAGGGGTAGGGGATATATGCGGTTCAGCAGTAAATCGGCAACGTAAAGTGAAAGGCACTCCCACAGGGATCCCCATCTTCCACCCAAATATGCCCATAATGAGCGCGAATAATCCGCCGACACAGAGATAACCCAATGCCATACCCCGCCTGATTGGTATCCCGATCCAGCCTGACCGATTCCGTAAAAATGCGCTCCTTCGCTTCATCCGGGATCCCAGGGCCCGTGTCTATAATACTCACCTGCACCTTTTGGGTGGTGCGATGCAAAAACACCACAGAAATCATCCCCTGCTTGGGCGTATATTTAACAGCGTTATCCAGCAAATTGACAAAAACCTGGCGAATGCGCTCCTGATCCACATGCACCGCCGGGAAATTGGCAGGAATATCCGTACGCAGCGTCAGTTCCTTAGCGCGAATGCGGGGCAAAAACTCATCCATCACCGACTGGAAAATATCCTCAAGGCGCGTTTCCCGACTGTGCACACGAAAGACCGCCTCACTGCTGCGCGCCGCCTCCAAAATATCTGTGATCAACTCTTCCATCTTCTGGGTTTGGGTCCGCCCCTGCTCCAACAAACTCTTCGTCATTTCGGGATCCAAAGGATGCTGCAGCAGGGTGTCTAGCACCAACTTGGTAGCCGTAAGGGGACTGCGGAGATCATGAGCCAACATCCCCAAAATCCGATCCTTAAACGCCAACTGGGCCCGTAGCTGCGCCTGTTCCTGGCGCAGGGCAAAAATTTCTTCCGAAAGCTGTAACTGCACCATACTCTCTGCCCCCGCCCCCCCCTGATGGGGATCCCGCTCCAAAGCCACCGCCACCTGCTGCTGCCACCGCGGCCACCAAACCTCCATTTGCGTCGTCAAGTCATTGCCCACCAGCACCTGCGCCGGCAGCGGATAAATTTTCACCAGCGCCGGTGTGGCCACAAGCTTGTAATGCTCCGCCACATAGGGACGCTCCGCCACATCCACCACCTCCAAAAACGCCGGATGCTCTCCCCCCAAACCTTCCAGCTTCCCCTGGATCCCGGAAACCAAATCCGTAGCCAGGGAGCGGCCATCCACCACCACCAACAAATGCAACCCCCGCGGCGTCACCCGGGATCCGTCTACAACTGAATGATCCACCGCCATAGCATCGTCCTGTCCTGCTTTCATCATCCCACATCCCCTCTTAATCTTTTCTCAAGGTCGCAAAACTGTTACGGGATCCCAGAGAAAACAGACTCATGTAAGGAATTATGAGGTTTCATGTCTAGTTTGTGTATCAGATTCACAAAAAACTATCAGACCCATTAAGAATATTGATTTCAGAGCCTCAGGGCCTAACGATAAGATTGGGTTACAGTCGCATTGCTTTGGTAGTGGACAAAACTGACTGCTCTTGCTTTGGGTGGCGGCAATGACTCACAAAATCAGGTAACACTGGGTCGGGATCATGACAACGACTTGGGCTTCTGTGCTGTGAAGCAAACGCAACCCCATCGAGGATGTGCAGTTGTGCAGCCCTCTACCCTAACTGTCAACATGTTGTGAATCATGTTGTCACCCTTGCCCTATTCTTATGGTTTGTGAGAGGATTTACCATGCCAATTGCCGTTGGAATGATTGAAACCAGAGGTTTTCCTGCCGTTGTGGAAGCGGCAGATGCGATGGTGAAAGCGGCCCGAGTCACCCTCGTGGGCTACGAAAAAATTGGCAGCGGCCGCGTCACCGTGATCATTCGCGGGGATGTCTCCGAAGTCCAAGCTTCCGTTGCCGCCGGTCTCGAATCAGCCAAACGAGTCAGCGGTGGGGAGATTTTATCCCACCACATCATTGCTCGCCCCCACGAAAACCTGGAATATGTTTTACCGATTCGGTACACCGAGGCTGTGGAACAATTCCGAACTTAGCGCCCAAGATTTCTTCCCAAACTTCTTGACAACCTTTTTGAAAATGGTTCCATACGGGGTATCACACATGGGCATTGCGGTCGGCATGATAGAAACCCTGGGATTCCCAGCGGTGGTAGAAGCGGCGGACGCCATGGTCAAAGCCGCCCGGGTGACCCTGGTGGGCTATGAAAAAATCGGCAGTGGTCGCGTCACCGTGATCATTCGTGGGGATGTCTCTGAGGTGCAAGCCTCCATTGCAGCGGGCTTAGAAAGCACCAAGCGAGTCAGTGGTGGTCAAATCCTTTCCCACCATATTATTGCCAGACCCCACGAAAACCTGGAGTATGTCCTGCCGATTCGCTACACCGACGCCGTGGAACAATTTCGCAGTTAATTGCAGCTCATTCCTTTATAGGGATAGCGTCCTTGCACCGTTTACCCGTTTCACGATTTATCCATTGATTTAGGAGAGAACACTATGGCAATTGCCGTTGGTATGATTGAAACCCTGGGCTTTCCTGCGGTGGTGGAAGCCGCAGATGCCATGGTCAAAGCCGCCCGGGTCACCCTTGTGGGCTACGAAAAGATCAGCAGTGGTCGGGTGACCGTGATTGTGCGGGGGGATGTCTCGGAAGTCCAAGCCTCTGTTTCCGCCGGGATTGAATCCATCAAGCGGGTGAATGGCGGTCAACTGTTGTCTTGGCACATCATTGCCCGTCCCCACGAAAACCTGGAATACGTCTTGCCGATTCGTTACACCGATGATGTGGCCCAGTTCCGGGAAAGCGTAGGTGCAATCCGTCCCTTCACTCGTCCCTAATTAGGGATTCACTATGCAATTGGGGTGTGTCTTGGGAACCATCGTCAGTACCCAAAAAGAGCCTAGTCTGGTGGGGGTCAAGTTTCTCTTGGTGCAACTGCTGGATCAAGAGGGACAACCTTTACCGACCTATGAAGTCGCCGCCGATGGGGTGGGAGCGGGTATTGATGAGTGGGTGCTCATCAGCCGGGGCAGTGCCGCCCGCCAACCGGATGGTAACCAAACTCGTCCCCTGGATGCGGTGGTGATTGCGATTGTGGATACAGTCACCCTGGGCAATCAGCGGATCTACCGCAAAGACCGTCTGTTGAACTAATCCTCTTGGCTCTGATGTCTATGCTTTACACCGATGATATAGCTGCCTTTAGTGATGCTGCCCCCCCAACCCCCTGGTCTCGGGGGCTGGCAGAGCCTCGTATTCACCCCACCTCCTATGTACACACCTTTTCCAATGTGATCGGGGATGTGCGCATTGGGGAACATGTTTTGGTGGCGCCGGGCACTTCGATCCGGGCCGATGAGGGGTTTCCCTTTCACATTGGCCCTTACAGCAATATCCAAGATGGGGTGGTGATCCACGGCTTGCAAAAGGGACGAGTGAAAGGCGATGACGGTCAGGACTACTCGGTCTGGATTGGGGATCACACCTCTATCACCCACATGGCGTTGATCCATGGGCCTTGTTATGTGGGCAACAACTGCTTTATTGGTTTTCGTTCCACTGTGTTTAATGCCAGGGTCGGGCACGGCTGTGTGGTGATGATGCACGCCCTTGTCCAAGATGTGGAGATTCCGCCGGGCAAATATGTGCCTTCCGGGGCGATTATCACCACCCAACACCAAGCGGATCGCCTGCCAGATGTTTTGCCCAGTGATCTGCACTTCACGGGACATATCATTGAAGTGAATGATGCGCTGCGGGCTGGGTATCAGTGTGCCGAAGATGACTCCTGCCTGGCCAAATTCCGCCAATCCCCTCTGCCTGCTTCTGCTGTTTCATCCTCTGGAGGATCCCTGATGCCATCTCATACCACTCCCCCTGCTGCGGATCAGGTGCAGCGCTTGCTCAGCCAAGGGTATCGCATTGGCATTGAGTTCGCCGATGAACGGCGCTATCGCACCTCTTCTTGGCAAACTGGGGCCACGTTGGCGGGATCCCCCCAAGAGGTGTTGCCGCAGCTCTCCCGTCACCTAGGGGAGTTGGCGGGGGTTTATGTGCGGTTGATTGGGATTGACCCCAAGGCCAAAAAGCGGGTCTGGGAGCAGGTGGTGCAAACCCCCAAGGCTCAGCCAGGGTTAGGGTCTGTTGGGGAGAGCAGCAGGGGGCAGGACGGCTCAAGTTTTTCAAGTTTTTCTGGTATGTCTGGCGATTCAGACCTGATCACTACGGTGCAGCAGCTCCTCAACCAAGGCTACCGCGTGGGGCTGGAAGTGGCCGATGAGCGTCATTACCGCACCTCATCTTGGACAAGTGTAGGGATTACGGATAGTTCTAGCCAGTTGCAGCAGATGCTGGCACAGCAGTCAGGGGTGTATGTGCGTCTGTTGGGGATTGATCCCAAGGCTAAAAAGCGGGTGCTGGAAAAAGTGATTCAAACCCCTTCGGGATCCCCGGTTAAGGGGGGTCAGGTGAGCAGCGCCAATGGCAGTTTTGCCAGCCCTAATGGGGGGGTGGGATCCCCTTTGCAGGAGCAGATTCGTCGGTTGCTCAACCAGGGCTACAAAATTGGGCTGGAGTTTGCCGACGAACGTCGTTATCGCACCTCTTCCTGGACGAGTGGTGGGGTGATTCCGTCGGACTATGAAGGGGAGGTGGTGGCCCAGGTTCAGGCGGCTTTGTCCAGTCATCCCGGAGACTATGTGCGTTTGCTGGGGATTGACACCAAGGCGAAAAAGCGGGTTTTGGAGCAGGTCATCCAGAAGCCTGGTCAGGTGGCTGCTGCCCCAAGTGCTTCTTTTACAGCGGCGGATGTGCCTAGCTATGCTCACGATAACCCGGTTAGTCGTGCTGGCTATGGGGTGGGTAGTCGCTTGAGCCAAGAGATCCAGGCTGACATTCAACACCTCCTGAATCAGGGATATCGCATTGGCACGGAACACGCTGATGCCCGTCGCTACCGTACTTCTTCGTGGAAGAGTTGTGCCCCCATTGCCAGTACCCAGATGGCTGAGGTGCTGCGGGAACTGGAAGCCTGTTTGCAGGAGCATCAAGGGGAATACGTCCGTTTGCTCGGTATTGATCCCAAAGCCAAAAAGCGGGTGCTGGAAAAAGTGATTCAGACACCGTGAATGTGTGAATGCCATGGCCCCAATCCACCACCACGGCGAGGTGACTGTTGCCCCTGGTGCCCACATCGCAGCTGATGTTTTCCTTTATGCCCACCCTGGCAGCCAGCTTGAGATCCAAGCCGGGGTTTGTGTAGGCGAGCACTGCATCATCCATGTTTTTGGGGGATCTTTGGTGATTGCTGCCGGGGCCACCTTGGGAACGGGGGTCCTGGTCTTTGGCAATGGGGTGATTGGGGCACGGGCTTCGATTGGGGCGGGATCCACTCTGATTCAGCCGGATATTGCTCAGGAAGGGGTGGTACCACCGGGATCCCTAGTGGGGGATCCGAGTCGTCGAGTCGGGGATCCCTTGCTGTATACCCTGCCTGCCTTTGCTGCTACTCAGCCTGAGAGACCAGATTCTCTGCTGCCCCCCACAACACAACCTGAAGCGGCCTCCCCTGTTTCTTCCCCCTCACACCTACCACTCAAGCAGGCGGACTCCTCCCCTGCTCCGCCGTCTGTGCCGTTGAGTCCCACAGCGCAAGTTCGTCAACAAACCAATGGTCGTCCCATTCCCGGTCAAGCCACTTTGCAGCAACTCTTACGCAAAATCTCCCCCCAGCGGGACAGCTTCTGACTCCTAAGTTTTTCCAGAGTACGAACTCCCCTTTCCCGGGATAGCAGGCGTCAAGCAAATCACTCACCTGATTCCCTAGGCCCAGTCGTCCCGCTTGCTGAAGGTTTCCTGGTACACACCCCCCTGAGCATGGATAGCGCGGGTGCGGCGAAACAGTTCTTGTTCTGTCATCCCCCATAGGTGCAAAGCCTGATCCAAATCAGCTTGAATATCCCGTGCCCCAGGAAAGCCCATATAGCGAATCCGCAGCCGCGCAATTTCCACCAAGACCAGATCCGGCACCGGTTTTTGCTTGACTTGAGCCAGGAGCTGATTGAGGAGTTGTCGATCCGGCCCGTATTGGGGATGTTGGTAGTCTTGGCTCATTAGACTTTCTCCTCCCAATACCCGAGACTGCGGAGCATGCCCGCTGACTGTCGCCAGTGGGGGCGGACTTTCACAAATAATCCCAAATAAATCTTGCCATCAATCAACTTTTCCATCTGCTGCCGCGCCGCTTCCCCAATCTGCTTCAACTGGGATCCCCCAGTGCCAATCAAGATTCTTTTTTGCGAGTCCCGCTCCACATAAATGCTGGCCAACACCCGCGTAATCCGGGGTAACTCTTCCACCTGCTCCACCACCACCGCCACAGAATGGGGAATTTCTTGGCGCATCTGCAACAAAATTTGTTCGCGAATCAACTCCGCCATAATGAAGCGCTCCGGCTGATCCGTAACTTGATCAGGCGGGTAGTAGTAAGGCCCAAGGGGCAACAGAGATACAATCTGCTCCACCAAAGGGGTCAAGGTTTCGGGATCCAGCGCCGAAACACCCAGACATGGAGCATGAGGCAAGAGCACCTGATAGCTTTCCCGGATCCCTGGTTCCTCCTCAGGCTTAACCAAATCCTGCTTATTCAGGCACAAACACACTGGGATCCCGGGCGGGCAGAGGTGGGCAATAAAGCTATCGCCTTTGCCGGCGGGTTGGGATCCGTCCACCACCACCACCACCACATCCACAGCGCCCATCGCCGCTTGGGCATTGTGAACCAAAATTTCCCCTAGGCGGTGGTGAGGCTTATGGATCCCCGGTGTATCCACAAAGATCAGTTGCGCCTGGGGCAGGGTCAGGATCCCTTGTAAACGGTTCCGGGTGGTTTGGGCAACCGGAGAGGTAATAGCGATTTTCTGTCCGACCAAGGCATTGAGGAGAGTTGACTTACCCACATTGGGCCGTCCCACAAGAGCGACAAACCCCGAGCGAAACCCATCTGGAGCCGGAGGAATCATTCCGCAGCAGGATCACAATCAGCAGGGGCAGGCTCTGGAGCTTCAGCACCACCACGGATCTCTAACTCAGGATCGGGATCCCCCACAGCAGCGACTTCTGGGGTAGATCCTGAAAACTCAGCCTCAATAACCCCACTGGTGACAAAGGACTCAGCAGCAGATTCAAGGGGTTCAGGGGACTCAGAAGAATCGTCCACAAGGGCTGGGAGTTCTAAGGGAGCTTCCACCCTATTCCCTTCTCGATCCACCCAGGTAACCTGCGTGTGTTGGGCCAGCCAGTTCATAGTCTTTTGAAAGATCAGGGATTGATAGATTTGTTGACCGACACTTTTGAGATTCTCTTGGGTGACCTTCCCCTGATTATTACGGATATACTCATCAACAGCCAGATTGAACTCAGTTTCCCCCACCTCAATTTTTTCCCGGTCAATCAATTCACCAATGACAACACTCCGCCGCACCCGCAGGATGGCTTCAGGTCTCAGTTGTTTCGAGAGTTCTGACCAGTTTGCTCTTGTCGCCGCGATGAGATCATCAACAGGAATACCTTGATTCTCTTGAAGATTCTCCAGGGTTTGAGTTACCATTGAGACAACTTCTTTCTCAACAAGAGACTCAGGCAGATCAATCTCCAGATCCTTCATGATTTCTGCCAAGACAGCGTCATAAAGATTTTTCTGAGACTGTTTGACAGCATTCAGCTCAGCCCGCTTCCGTAAAAAAGACCTCAGCTCTTCGAGAGTGCTAAAAGAACTGATGGCTTGGGCAAACTGATCATCGAGATCAGGCAGTTCTCGGGCCTTGAGATCATTGAGGGTCACCCGAAATTTTAAGACCTTACCGGCGAGTTGAGAGTCAAAATAATCTTCTGGGATTGTAACAACAATTTCCTTAATATCATCAATCCCCATGCCAACAATCCCTTCACAAAAACCAGGATAGAGATTGCCGGGTTCCAAAACCAAATCAAAGTCATGGGCGGTGGATCCCTCCACAGGACTGCCATCGGCAAAGGTGGCGGTAAAGTCAAGAATCACCACATCACCCATTTGGGCAGGACGGTCACTAACGGGGATGAGAGTGGCCCGCTCCCCTCGGTAACGCTCTAGGGTTTCATCCACCTCTTTGGCATAATCTGGCTCAGCCCGCTCCACCTGCACCCTCAGCCCTTTGTAGTTGCCCAAGGTCACTTCCGGGTACACCTCTACAGATCCCGAAAAGCTGAGATCCGCCTCCGGGTTATAGATTTCCAAGAGGGCATCGGTACCGCCATCTACCTTAAAACTGGTGATCGGTTCAATGTTGGCTTCTTTTAGGGCCTTCTTGACGGTTGTTTCCAGTAAATCCTCCAGGGCAGCGGCTTTAACCCGTTCTTTCCCGACCGCCCGAATCACCATGCTCACAGGGGCTTTACCCTTGCGAAACCCAGGAATGTCCGAAGCCGCACTAATCTCTCGCAGTGTCTTGTCATAGCCCCGCTTCACCTGCTCCATGGGGATCACAAACCTGAATCCAATTTGGCTGCCGGGACGTTTTTCTTGAGTGACGTGCATGGGGAGGGAGACCACAGAACAGACGCGATAGACTATCCTAACATTCTCTCGCTGAGATGGGGCTGGCGCCTGGCGATCACGATCAGTTCATCCCCGGATTCCAACAGCAGACTGGCAGCAGGATTGACAAGGGACTGACGGGATAGTCGGGATCCCCGTTCGATGGCCAAAAGAATTGCATCAGATTTTTGTTTGAGGCGCTGGCTGGCTTCCAAAAAGGTCATGCCCACCCAATCCGCCGGGATGGAGACTTTATAAAATTGGTTGCCCACCTGCACCGTCATCAATTCCGCCAACACATCTGTCAGCCCTTGGTTGCGAGCGGAGGTGGCAATCAAATAGCTTGTCATTTCGTCTCCCACCACCACATCTTCCACCCCTGCCGAGCGCAGTTGCACATCATTACGCCGATCCAGGAGTTGGGCACAGGTGTGAACAGAGGGATTAAGACGCTCAATCGTCAGGGCCGCCAATACCGTGCGAGCATCTCGATCCTGGTCGCTGCGGGGGCGGGTACTATCTGCCAACAAAATCGCTTGGCTGGCATGGCGGATCCCGACAGCCTCAAGGACATCAATGCGGGTGTAATCACCAGCATGAAAGTAAAGTTGGGCATGATTCACGCCAGAGAGGGTCTGATCAACCGGCTCACTAAATTCCGCCACGATCACAATCGGCAAGTCTTGGAGTTTGGCTTCTGACTGTAGCTCTTGCAGGATCACAGGGCCATTGCGATTCCAGCCACAGATGATAATATGCCCTCGCAGTTCCTCTAGGCTCAAGCGGCGAATCTCAATGGCAGTCTGAAACCGTTCTATCATGACAGCGGAAACAATCCCGGTAACAAGGGCAAAAAGAAGCAGACCGCTCATCATCAGCAGCAAGGTCGTAAAGCGTCCCGGCTCAGTAGCAACCTCTCCTTGGGGTTCATTGGAAATAAAAGAATAGACCGTGTACCAAAAAGCCTCGAGGAGGGGTTTTTGCTCCACATAATGAATTGTGAGGGTACCCATCCCCACAATCAGGATCAGCACCAAGGTGACGCTAATGGGTACATCGAGAGCCTGTCCGGCATCAAAGTCCCGCCGTTGACTCAAGCGCCGTTTCAGCAGTTCTCCCAAGCGCCAGATCCGCAGCAACCCCAGACTAGGGTGCCAAGGCAGCAGGGCAATCACATCCAGCCCATAAGTCAGCCAAAAGCGTTGTTTGCGGCGGGCCACCCAATAACGACAGAGCAATTCCAAGCGAAAAAGCCACCGCAACCCCTCCACCGCCACCCCTAAGGCAGTGCCAGGCATGGCGGCATTCCAGATGATCCCGATCCCAAAAAGACTGATCGCCCCGATGAGGATAAATTCTGTCAGAGGCCTGTAAAGAAAGCGTTCCCACCACAGGGGGTGGAACCAAGGCGGGCGGGGCGGCTGGCGGATCGCGGCATCGGTTTTCGTGGCCATCTCTCTCCTTTTTGGGCGGTTCTAGAACTTGCAACAGACTCAGAACCAGCTTGATACCCCCGCATCCCCTTTGGCATAAACCCTAGCCAGGGTGTCTGCCCTTCTCCTGGAAGGGATGAGGCGTTTTGGGTAGGCTAGAAAAAGCACCGTGGATTCTCTGCCATGACCACTCCCCTGCCCTGTCCCGTCTGTCGCCAGCCCTTGACCCCATTTAACCATCACCAAGTCAGTGCCGGGGTCTGTCGCGGACGGTGCGGTGGCCTCCTTTTTCAAGGTCTGGTCTACAAAAACCTCTTTCAAAGTCCCCCCGAGCTGCTCCAAACCTTAGCTAACGTGGAGCGGGATCCCCAGATCAAGGTTTCTCCCCAGACCAAACTCAACTGCCCAAGTTGTAGCGGGATCCGGATGATGCAGCGCTACTTCAGCCAAGAGAAAAAAGCCATGGTGCATGAATGTGGTAGATGTGGTCGGGTCTGGTTCCATGGTGGTGACTTGGCCCTCGCTATACAAGAATATGCCGGCAAACAACAGCGCCTCCAGCAAGCCCAGGAACGCTCTGCCGCTGTGCAGGCCTATTTGGAGACCAAACAAAAACAATTTGAGCAGCTCAACCCTTTGCAACGGTTATTTCCCAACCTGACCGGGGTGAATAAAGAGGTTGACCCTCGTCTGGAACGCCTCAAAGAAGAGCTACGCCGCCCCCGTCCCAATTAAGAAGCACGAATAGTCTCTTCAAAGTTTTACACGTCTGCTCTTTTCTCTAGCTAGTCTCTAGCGAGTTAACAGTCCTATTTTTTGTTCATTTCAAACTCCCCTCATCCGTTCTGGGAGAGGGGGTAGAGGTGAAGTCTGTTCAGGAGGAAATCCAAACAACTCATGCTGCTTTATTCGCTGTGGGCATAGCGATGATAGAGATAATCCAGAATGTAATTGCGCAACTTGTAATAGTCTGGGTCTTCCAGGATCCGTTCTCGATCCCGCGGGCGACTAAAAGGAATGGGGATCACCTCACCGATGGTGGCAGATGGACTGAAGTAACCACCCTTCTGAATGAATGAGTCAGAGGATGAAGGTAATCAAGCCTGCTGACATCATAATAAATGAAATCTAAAATAGAACAAAATCAATTCTTATAATTATACAGATAGATAAAAATCTATGATTGAGGGGGAGAAGAGTTAGGGGGGTGAAGTCATAAACATCCGGTGGATGGACTGGACGGCCCGTTCCCCGTCTTGTTCGTGGATGATGCAACTGACTTTGATCTCTGAGGTGGCAATCATTTCAATGTTGATGTTGCTGTCTGCCAGGGCTTGGAACATCCGTGCTGCTACCCCAGGATGATGTTCCATATCGGCGCCAACAATGCTGACTTTGGCCACATGGCGGTCACAGAAGACGTGAATGTCGGGATCGGCAAATTCTTCGGCCAGCTCGGCTAGGATCCCGGCGGCAAGCTGACTTTGATCCCGGTGGGTGGTGAAGGCAATGGCGGTGGTGGGGATCCCGGTGGCACTGGTGGTACCCCGCTGGCTTTGGATGATGGTATCAACAATAATCTGGGCGGCGGCTAAACGACCAAAAATATGGGCAGCCACCCCAGGGCGATCGGGAATGTTTTCTAGACCCAAGCGGGCTTGTTTGGGATCCAGGGCGATTCCCCGTACCGGCAGAGTCTGGAGGGGAAGGGCAGCTACAGGACGATAACGCCGGGGAATGACTTGAAAAAATTCTCCCAAGGCTAGGGCCCCATCACTAGCAACACGGCGATCCACAACACAGCTAACCCGGATCTCTGAGGTGGAGATCATCTGCAAGTTGATGCCCTGCTGGGAGAGCACATGAAACATCTGGGCTGCTACTTCCGGTCGTCCTAGCATGCCTACGCCGCCGATGCTGAGCTTGGCGACAGCGGGGTCAATACTTAAGTCCCGCCCCCCCAGATCCTGGATGATGGCTTGGGCCACGGGCTGAATGGTTTCTAAGTCTGCTGCCGGGATGGTGAAGGCAATATCAGCCACCTGCTGCCCGTGATCGGTGGTGCTGAGAGATTGTAAAACCAAGTCCACGTTAATCCCGGCGGCGGCAACCCGATGGAAGACGGTGGCGGCCACCCCAGGACGATCAGGTACGTGGAGGAGGACAACCTTGACTTGATCCCGGTCCAATTCCACGGCGTTGACGGGTTGAATCAGCTCTAGCCCTTGTCCTGGTCGGGATCCCTCGCTCATAGGGGAGGTGATCAGGGTGCCGCTGGTGTTGAGGCTGCCTAAAGGGGGTAAGGGCGACCAACTGGATAAGACTTTGACAGGCATGCCGAAGTTGCGGGCAATTTCCATGGCTCTGGGGTGCATGACTTGGGCACCAAGGCTAGCCAGTTCCAGCATTTCATCGCTGGTCAGTTCCGGCAGGAGTTGGGCTTCGGGCACAAGGCGGGGATCGGTACTCAAGACCCCTGGCACATCGGTGTAGATTTCACAACACACCGCTTGCAGAGCCACTGCCAAGGCCACGGCACTGGTGTCCGATCCCCCCCGCCCCAGGGTGGTGATCTCCCAGGGGGATCCCGTCATGCCCTGAAAACCGGCTACCACCACCACCTGTCCTTGCTCAAGGTGACCGAGGATGCGTTCGGTGTGAATCTGCTGAATGCGGGCGGCGGTGGGGAAATTGGTGGTGATGATCCCAGCTTGGGGGCCCGTCAAGGAAACCGCGGGACACTCGATTTGCTGCAAGGCCAAAGCCACCAGGGCAATGCTCACCTGCTCCCCTGTGGCCAAAAGCATGTCCAACTCCCGCCGCTGCCAAGGGCGATCGGGATCCACGAGCTCCTGAAATAACCCCATAAGACGGTCAGTTTCATCACCCATGGCGGAGACGACGACGGCCACCTGATACCCACTCTTGACGGTATGGGCAATGCGTTCTGCCACCCGCCGAATCCGCTCTAGGGATCCTACGGAAGTACCGCCGTATTTTTGCACAACCCGAGGCATGACCACGCTTGATAAGGCCAGATCTCATCCTACAGTGGGGCAGGACCGAGAAATGAGAAAGATCCCGCCTTTGCTGCCAATGTATCCTATACCCCCAGGGGAACGGCTTTCGGGATCCCGTGAATTGTATAGTCAGGCTGAGCAATGAGGGAGCGGCCTGTCATTTCCGGGGGCTGGGGCAATTGCAAAAGCTCTAACAATGTGGGAGCTACATCCGCTAGGGATCCGCCAATGCGCATTTCGGGATCCCCGCCATGACCGGATAACTTGCGTTTTTCCCCTTCCACCAAGATGCACGGCACCAGATTGGTGGTGTGGGCCGTCCAGGGATGACCGGCTTCGTCCCACATTACCTCGGCATTGCCGTGATCTGCGAGGATCAGGGTTGTTCCCCCCACCTGACTGACGGCGGCGATCACCTGCCCAACACAGCGATCCACAGCTTCGATGGCTTGGATGGTAGCTGCGTAGTTGCCTGTATGCCCGACCATATCCGGGTTGGCGTAGTTGATCACAATCAAGGCGTACTCCTCTTTGGCAATGGCCACAAGGGCTTGCTCAGTGACCTCTGGAGCTGACATGGCCGGAGCCTGATCGTAGGTGGTCACCATAGGACTGGGAACCAGAATCCGATCTTCGCCGGGGAAAGGGGTCTCCTTACCGCCATTAAAAAAATAGGTGACATGGGCATATTTTTCGGTTTCTGCCAGACGCAACTGCTTCAGACCATGCTCGCTGACCACTTCCCCAAGGAGACGATCCAGGTTTTGGGGGGGAAAAATCACGGCCACCGGTAAATCCGCCCCGTACTGGGTCATGGTGACAAAATGCAGATCGGGAATGGGATCCCGAACAAATCCCCCAAAGTCAGGCTGCATAAAGGCTTGGGTCAGTTGTCTGGCCCGGTCGGGTCGAAAATTAAAGAATATCACTCCATCCCCTGACTGCACCGCTCCCGGAGCCAGACGCAGCGGCGGGATAAACTCATCGGTGATGTCCTGGGCATAGGCAGCAGCAATGGCTTGGGTCAGGGTCTGCCCACTGCCAGGCCCGTCCTCGGTCATGACTCGGTACATCTTTTCTGTGCGATCCCAGCGCCGATCCCGATCCATGGCGTAGTAGCGCCCCCCCAAAGTGGCAATCACCCCATGCTGGAGCGTGGCTAATCGCTGTTCCAGCCCTGCCAAAGTCTGCAACGCATCCCGCGGGGGAGTATCGCGACCATCGGTGATGACGTGAATATAGGTCGGGATCCCCCAGTCTTTGGCAATCCCCACCAAAGCGTAGAGATGGTCAATGTGGGAATGAACACCCCCCTCAGAGCACAGCCCTGTCAGGTGGAGTGCCTTTCCTGTCCCCTTGAGGGTCTGGAAGAGGCTGACCAAAATCGGCTCTCGTCCCAGGGATCCCGTTTCCGCTGCATCACTGATTCGCACCAGTTCTTGGGGGACAATGCGCCCGGATCCCAAGGTCAAGTGACCGACTTCGGAATTGCCCATTTGCCCTGCTGGTAACCCCACGGCTCGACCGGAAGCCTCCAGGAGGGTGTGGGGATAGGCTGCCCACAAACTCTGCATTACGGGGGCTTGGGCCGCGCGTATGGCATTACCGTCCGGATCATCCCGGTGCCCCCATCCATCGAGAATCACAAGCACGACAGGTGCAACCATACTTGATCCTCACTGGAACGGTTAGTTCTGAACAATTGCCGCCCATTTTAGCAGGCAGTGTTCCTGTGGCTCACATGTTCTGGGAATTGTCCTGGATTTCTTTGTCTTGTTTTTGGTTTTAGTCGTTGTCCTTAGGGGGATCCCCAGAGGCAGAGTAGCATGGAGAGAGATTTTCCGTTGTTGTTCTATGTCCACCCCTGCAGCTAACACCGAGGCACGGCTGCAAGCCATTGCCCACCGTCTCTTTCAGGCGACCCAGGATAAGGGTTGGTTGAGCAAAGTCACGGACAGCATGAAATGGGACGACAAGCTCTTGGCGGTGGCTATGGATCACCCTAAATTGCGCCTTCCTTTGTTTCAATTGATTGATTGTGTTCCCGCCCTGACCAGCAAAACGGAAATCGCCCGCCACATGCAGGAATATCTTGGCGATCCCGAAGTAGAACTACCGGGATTTCTCAAGGGACTGCTGAGTTTTCCCCAGCCCGAGTCCCTACCGGCCCAGCTTGCGGCAGGCAGTATGGAAACCGCCATGCAAACCCTGGCGCGCAAATACATTGCCGGGGAAACCCTCAAGCAAGCCCTAAAAACCATTGAGGGTCTGCGCAAAGAGAAATTGGCTTTCACCCTCGATCTGTTGGGAGAAGCGGTGATCACGGAAGCAGAAGCCCAGGCCTATGTGGAGCGCTACCTAGAAATCATGGCCCAGTTAGCCCAAGCTGCCCAGCACTGGAGTCCCATCCCCCAGATTGATACGGCAGAGGGGATCCCTCTGCCCAAGGTGCAAGTTTCTGTGAAATTAACAGCCTTTTATTCCCAATTCGACCCCTTGGATGTAGCCGGGACAACCCGCCATGTCAGCGAACGGGTGCGAATCCTTCTGCGCCGGGCTGGGGAACTGGGGGTAGGGGTTCACTTTGATATGGAGCAGTACCGCTACAAGCCCTTGACTCTACAGATTCTCAAGCAGGTCTTACTGGAAGCGGAGTTTCGTCAGCGCACGGACATTGGCCTGACTCTGCAAGCCTATCTCAGGGACAGTGAAGCGGATTTACAGGGGTTGATCACCTGGGCTAAGGAGCGGGGATCCCCGGTGACAGTACGGTTGGTCAAGGGGGCTTACTGGGATCAGGAGACCATCCGCGCCCACCAGAAGCACTGGCCCCAGCCGGTCTTTAGCCGTAAGCATGAAACAGACTGGAACTTTGAACGGTTGACAACCCTTTTGCTTACCCATGCTTCTCTACTTCACCCTGCCATTGCCAGCCACAATATCCGTTCTCTGGCCCATGCCCTAGCTACAGCGGAGGCTGAGGGTGTTCCCCAAGGGAGACTGGAGCTGCAAGTCCTGTATGGGATGAGCGATAAATTGGCCAAAGCCCTGGCCCAGGAAGGCTATCGCGTGCGGGTGTACTGTCCCTACGGCGAGTTGATCCCCGGCATGGCCTATTTGATCCGCCGCCTTTTGGAAAATACTGCCAATAGCTCCTTCCTACTGCAAAGTAGCCGCACCCCGGATCCCGCCAGCCTCCTCCAGCCCCCCGCCCCCCCCAGCCCACCCCCCCCGGTTACCCCCCATGCCTTTATTCCAGCGGCGGACACCGACTTTAGTGATCCCCAGACCCATGCTCCCTTGTGGGCCGCCCTAGCGCAGGTCAAAGCCCGCCTTGGTCAGACCTACAGCCCTTGGGTGAATGGACAGGGGATTGCTGCTGCTGAAACCCTGGCCTCTGTGAATCCAGCCCACCCTGAGCAGGTGGTGGGGTATGTAGGCATCGCCACCCCCAAAGATGCCGATCAGGCCATTGCTGCTGCCAAAGCCGAGGCCCCATTCTGGGCAAAAACTCCAGTGGCAAAGCGGGCCGAGTGCCTGCGCCGGACCAGCAATCTCCTCCAGGACCGCCGCGAAGAACTCTGTGCCTGGATGGTCCTAGAGGTAGGCAAACCTTGGGCGGAAGCCGATGCCGAAGTCTCCGAAGCGATTGACTTCTGCCGCTACTACGCCGCCGAAATGGAGCGACTGGATCCCGGCTACAACCGGGATGTGCCCGGCGAAACCAACCGCTACCATTACCTTCCCCGGGGTTTGGCGGCAGTGATTTCCCCTTGGAACTTTCCCCTCGCCATCACCACCGGCATGACCGTAGCCGCCCTGGTCACCGGCAACGCAGTTCTGCTCAAGCCCGCCGAACAAGCCAGTGTGATTGCCGCCCACCTAGTCGAGATTCTCTATGCCGCCGGGATCCCCCAAGGGGTATTGCACTTTCTCCCTGGCATCGGCGAAGTCGTGGGGGCCCACTTGGTCAGCCATCCCGACATTCACCTCATTGCCTTTACGGGATCCCAAGCCGTGGGGTGCTGGATCTACGCCGAAGCGGCCAAACTCCGTCCTGGGCAGCGCCATCTCAAGCGGGTGATCGCCGAAATGGGCGGCAAAAACGCCATCATCGTCGATGAAAGCGCCGACCTCGACCAAGCCATCCAAGGCATCATCCAATCCGCCTTTAGCTTTTCTGGGCAAAAATGCTCCGCCTGCTCCCGCCTGATTGTCCTAGAGAGCATCCACGATAGCGTGGTGAAACGGCTCACCGCCGCCATGGCCTCATTGGCTGTGGGGGATCCCCAAGATCCTGGGTTTCGGGTGGGCCCTGTCATTGACGCCGAATCCCAAGCCCGTCTCCGCCAAGCCATTACTGCTGCCAAAGGCTACTTAGAGATCAGCGTGCCCGTACCCAAAGAGGGGTACTACGTTTCCCCCACCCTGATCAGCGACGTGGATCCCCAGTCTGAGCTGGCCCAGAAAGAACTCTTTGGCCCAGTTCTAGCCGTGATCAAAGCCAAGAACTTTACCCATGCCCTAGACATTGCCAACAGCACTCCCTACGCTCTTACCGGCGGACTCTATTCCCGCACCCCTTCCCACATTGCCCAAGCCCAACAAGCCTTCCGGGTGGGCAACCTCTACATCAACCGCGGCATCACCGGCGCCCTTGTGGATCGCCAAGCCTTCGGGGGATTTGCCCTCTCTGGAGTGGGATCCAAAGCCGGCGGCCCCGACTATCTTTTGCAATTCCTCGAACCCAGAGTGATCACCGAAAATATTCAGCGCCAGGGATTTGCTCCCCTCGGAGATTTTGTTGAGGAATCTTAGAAAAGTGGTCAAGATCCCGACTATCTCAGTACACTGAAACTTAGTCCCAATCTGTCTTCCCGATGACTAGGTTACTTTTGGTTGAAGACAACGAAATGAACCGGGATATGCTGGTGCGCCGCCTGCAGAAAAAAGGATTTGAGATCATTTGTGCCATGGACGGTGCCGAAGGGGTGGAAAAAGCCCACCAAACCGAGCCAGACCTGATCTTGATGGATTTGAGCCTACCCGTGATGGATGGTTGGGAAGCCACCCGCCGCCTGAAAGCTTCCGAGCACACCAAGACCATCCCTGTGATTGCCCTTACCGCCCATGCCATGAGCGGTGACCGCGAAAAAGCCCTAGAAGCGGGGTGCGATGACCACGACACCAAACCCATCGATTTAGCGCGGCTCTTGGGGAAAATAGACACCCTGCTCAGCCGTTCCCAGCCCAAGCTGACCTCTTCTACCGTTTTGTCTCCCCATTCCCCTGCTGCTATGCCCCCTGAAGATGCCGTTCCTATCACTGCAGCCTCCCCGACCCTGTTGGTTGTGGATGACAACGAAATGAACCGAGATATGTTGTCCCGTCGTCTGCAACGCAAAGGTTACAAAGTCATCGTGGCGGATGGGGGCAAACAAGCCTGCCAACTGATCACCGACCAATCCTTCGATTTGATCCTGTTGGATGTGATGATGCCCGACATCAGCGGCATCGAAGTGTTGGAGTGGATTCGCCAGCAACATACCAGTGCCGACCTCCCCGTGATCATGGTCACCGCCAAAGACGGCAGCGAAGACGTAGCCAGCGCCCTAGAACTCGGGGCCAACGACTACATCACCAAGCCGATTGATTTCACCGTCGCCGAAGCGCGGATCAAAGCCCAATTAGCCCGCCTTGCCACCAGCCGCCGCCAACAAGCCGCCATGGCAGCCCAAATCAAAGTTGCGGAAGAACAAGCCATCAAAGCCCTGGGGGGACGATACAAAGTCGTGCGGGTTTTGGGATCTGGGGGGTTTAGCCAGACCTTTTTGGCTGAGGACAGCCAGCGGCCGGGGCGGCCTTTAGTGGTGGTCAAGCAACTCCGCCCCGTCCAAACCGATCCCCGGGCCTTAGAAATTTCCCGCCGCCTCTTTAATACCGAGGCAGAAATCCTAGAAAAACTGGGCAAACACGATCAAATCCCGCAGTTATTAGCTTACTTTGAGCAGAACAATGAGTTCTATTTGGTGCAGGAATATATCGAAGGGATAATGCTTAGCGACGAGCTCCACAGCCGCCAATACACCGAGATTCAAGTCCTAGCCATGCTCCTGGATATTCTGGGGGTGCTAGACTTTATCCATCGCTACCAAGTGATTCACCGCGACATTAAACCTCAAAATATTATTCGCCGTAAATCTGATAATAAACTTGTGCTGATTGACTTTGGCGCTGTGAAAGAACTTCAGGGGGAAGCCATCAACAAGACCATTGCCATTGGCACCCGTGGCTATGCGCCCATGGAGCAGTACGCTGGTCGTCCCCGTCTGAACAGCGATCTCTATGCCATGGGGATGGTGGCCATCCAGGCTTTGACTGGGCGCTATCCCCACCAACTCCTGGAAGACCCCATGACCGGAGGGGTGCGCTGGAAAGAAGAAGCCAACGTCAGCTCCCGTCTGGCGAAAGTGCTGGATAAAATGATTGACCCCAACTGCAATACTCGCTACCAAACCGCCAGCGAAGTCATGCAAGATCTATGGAAAATTCCCCCCACCGCCCTGCGTCGCTAGGATCCCTTCTGCCATTTAGTGTGTGGCACTGCCATTCTGATGTCAGTCTGGAATTTCTCGGCAACGCTTGTGGTGATCCAGAAAAACCTTTAGCCTAGGAAATAAATAATGGTTTCCCCATCTGGAAACTGGCCCTCATGACTGAGACAGAAGCTCTGGCTTTATTGCAACTCGAACCTGGTGCTAGCCCCAAGCAGGTGCGGAGCCGAGTTTTCCAGGCCTATCAACAGGTCACAGCCGCCCTCTCCCAGCTTGATGACGAGCGCCAGCGTCCCCTCCTCGAAGCCCAGCTCAAGCGTTTGAATCAGGCACGGGACTGTCTCCTGAGTGGAGAAAAGCCCAGCCAAACCTTGCTCAATCCCCAGGACTTTCCTGCCCAGATTGCTGTCCTTCTCTGTCGTCAGGGATCCCAGGAGGGAATCTACACCCAGCGGATTGGCAACCAAGATCTCGTTGTGTGTTTTGATCAAGAATTTGCCGCCCGCAAGTATGCCCAACAGCTTGCCAAAAAAGGTCTGCCGCGACCCACGCTGGAGTGGTTTGACAGCCGTGAAATTCTGGAATTTTGTCAGGGCTATGGCTATGGTTTAACCCTCATTCCCAGTGATGCTGCGGTTGCGCCGCCAGAGGCAGTTGCTGATACCCTGGAGGGGTGGCGGACTCCGCCCTCTTGAGGATTCTGGTGAGAAGCCTGTTGTTTCCTGACGTGCTATGAACGGTGTCGAGCAGATCCAAGACGATGAGTTTCAGGGCATCATCGGCATTCCGTTGCGGGATGGAGCAGGAATCTACGATGTGTGGGAAAGTTTCTTCCGAGGACAACAGCAACAGAAGGGGCTGCGGATCGTCGGGGGAATCCTCATTGTCCTGATTGGGGTTGCACTCCTGTGGATCCTCCTGACCAGACAACCCCCTTGGCTGTATGTGTTACCGGGAGTGGGGGTCTTGCTGCTGTTGCTGGTTGGGCTGCGCCTGCAAGCTCTGATCAAGTCGGGGCGAGCCCGTCTGAATCTGCTCAAGCCAGGACGCCTTGAGCAGGCTAGTCAGGCTCTGGCCCAAGCTATTAGCGGATTGAGTGTGCAGGTAAGCCGATATAACGACTTAGTTAACCAGTTACAAGACTCCAAAACCGGGATTAGTTGGCGGGAATTTCGTAAACTGAGCGATGATCAGCGCCTGTTTATCCAGTCTTCATTTATGCGCGTGCGGGGCAAGCTTTTGGGATCCCTGCGGGTGTGTCGCCAGCAAATCGAACATCCCGGCCAGCCGGTGGGCAGTTGGGACAAAGAGATTATCTCTCGCGATCTGGAGTTAAAATTTCGCTTTGCTCTCAATACCATGACCTCAGAGTATTACCTGGACATTATTCATGCCTTAGAAAATGTGGAAGAGGAAGTAAGAAAGCAGATTGAGCGGTTGAGTCCGAGTTCCCCGACCATGGAGTCCCCTAAGGCTGCTAAGGTCTAATCCAAGATCATAAACAACCGCATTTTGATCTGCCATTTTCAGGGCTTCTTGGGATAAGACAGCCATTCCAAATAAAATACAACGTTATAGATTCAAACTAAAAGCTTTACATTTCTGCTCTTTTTGTTAGCCAGTAGAAACATCGGACAAGCATGGTTTCATGATTAACCAATAGATAGATTTCATAAATTTCAAACTTCTCTCACCCTGGCAGAGGAGTTATATCTAACCCCAGGGATCCCTCAATGCCGAACTACATAGGGATCCCGATCTAGCACCTGCATATCATCTTCTCCCAGGTAGCTGCCACTTTGCACTTCTACCATCTGGGCGGGCAGAATACCCGGGTTGACCAAGCGATGGGGAGCACAGGGCGGCACAAAGGTGGAGGTTCCCGCGGTCACCAAAGTGAAATCCTGTCTACACAGGACTAAGAGTGTTCCTGAAATCACGATCCAGTGTTCACTGCGGTGAAAGTGCTGATGCAAGGTCATCTGTCGTCCCGGCTCAATCACCACCCGCTTAATACGGTAGTGAGGTCCCTCCTCCAAAATGGTCAGGGATCCCCAAGGACGGTGGATAACCTCGCCGATTCTAGCCAAGCCCTAGTCCTCATGCATTTCATAGGGATCGTCGAGATCCTTGGCAGGCGGGCCAAAAGCCGTGTAAATCGCAAAAGCCGTGATACAAATCGTTGTCACGGCAATGGCAACAATAAGGGAAGTAGATTCCATGGGTAGGTGACTTTGCTGAGAATTTTCTTTATGATAGTTCACAAGTTAGCCTCTCGGCGAGGGATTCCAGATTTATCGGCGATCCCCAGCCACTTTGACATAAACTAATGTTTACAGCCCTCATCAGCACCGTTTAGGAAAGAACGTTATGGCAATTCGGACTCGTTTGGGTGATGTCCTCCGCCCTCTCAACTCAGAATACGGAAAAGTTGCTCCTGGCTGGGGAACTACCCCTTTGATGGGCGTATTTATGGCGCTGTTTCTGGTATTTCTGCTGATTATCTTGCAGCTTTACAATCGTTCCTTGATTCTGGAAGACATTAACGTCTCTTGGGAAAGCTTGGGATTGTAAGGGTCAGCTTGTCTCAAATACCCCTGGTGGATGCCGGGGGTTTATTGTTTCTGAGGTCAGAGAGATATGAACTTCTTTGGGATTGGTTTGCCAGAGATGCTGGTGATTTTCACCGTGGCATTGCTGATATTTGGCCCACGAAAGCTCCCCGAAATCAGTCGCAGTGTTGCCAAAACCATCAAGAGCTTACAGCAAGCTTCCCGCGATTTCGAGATGGAGATGAAACGGGAACTCGATGCCGCCGAGGCCCGTGCGACTGCACCTCCCCCAGCGCCCATCTCGACAGTGGCCCTCACGGTTGAAGAGACTCTGCCTACCACAGAAGTCACTCCCACAGAACCTGTGCCAGGTCAGCCGGAAAGTATTGTCTCTTGATGGCTCATGCAAAGAGTGATCCTAGCAATTGGTAGGGGTAAAACCTCTGCTGGCTTGAGTTGGTGCAAGCTGACTATAAATGACTATAAAACTGTATCCAATCTGTAAAACCCCAAAGCATTATTCAGGCAGACCAAAGATTGTATTACGAATATCGCGAAT
>Ga0272446_1001083_pt1 | contig 40728 bp, 34 predicted proteins | sample YNPCB0061_FD_194587 | JGI IMG/M metagenome (GOLD analysis project Ga0272446, IMG submission 194587) | Hot spring microbial mat communities from Yellowstone National Park, WY, United States - YNP-CB-006-1 | ecosystem: Environmental > Aquatic > Thermal springs > Hot (42-90C) > Sediment | place...
TGGCTTGACAGCTATAAACGAATCTTAATCCGATTTGAGCAACGCGCCAAACACTTCAAATCTTGGCTCCTCATTGCTTCGTTTTTAATCAATTTACGCACTATACTCAACTAAACAACTCTGAGGTAAAAACGACTGCGGGCGAACTTGCTCGAAAACGAAAAGGGCGGTTTTTCGAACCGCCCTTTTTCCAAACGATTTGGCTTAGTTGCCAACGACCGGCGTTTTTTCGGAAGCAACCGGCTTGAAAGTAATTGTGGTGATTTTGCCTCTGTCATCATAGACGATAGAGACACGGGCTTGACCATTGGCAAAGTCGCAGGTGCAAACGACCAGCGTGCCGCGACGGTCTTCATTGACCGACGACGCACTGATTTGCTTGAACTCGCCGAGCGCAGCACGAAGTCCTGAGCCAAATTCAGCTAAGTTCTCCGTGTTGTTCAGCGCAGAGTTAACCGAGATCATCAGCGCGGCTTCTTCGTATTGACCAGCAAAGATTTTCGTCAGAAAGGTCTTGGAGCGGTCTTCGAGCTCGCCTGCATTGGCATTGGCAGCGGTGAACATCAAGAGCGCTGCGAAAAGAGATGTAAGTGTTTTCATGGCGTTGTATGATTGAGTTGTGTTAAAAAAAACTTGATTGATTTTGAATCAAAAACTTACGCGAGACGCAGGTTGTAACGGGCGAGCGCAATTAGAGTTTCACCGTCTACGAAAAAAGTCGAGTAAAATTTTTGTTACTAATCACCCTGCTTGCTCAGCGATGGTCAATATGCGCGAGAATGAAACTTTTGAATAGGGAATATCGTAGTGCCTGCGTTGGCTTGTATTGACAAGGCTTTTCAGCCGCCTTGCACGGCGCGGATAATCTCGATGCGGTCGCTCGATTGAACTTTTGTGTCGCTCCACATTTTCTTCGGAATGACATCATCGTTGAGCGCGACAGCAATGCCTTTCATCTCTTTTGAGATTTCAAACTCCAGAAGCAACTCCTCGAGCGTTCGCTCCTCTTCAATATCGTGCGTATTTCCGTTGACAAGTATCGTCATCACTATGTCGTTAAAGCGGTTGAGAATCGGGTTACATTGAAGAATCTTGATGGGCTGAACGGCGCAAGGGCTTCGGGAACTTTTTTTCCTGTTAGCATCGCTGCCATTGCATAGCTTGTTGCAGGTGCGAGCAAGATGCCATGTCGATAATGTCCTGTTGCATAGTAAAGTTGTGCAATTGGGCTTTCGCCGATGAGCGGCTCATTGTCGCGGCTTGCGGGACGAAGCCCGACGCGCATTTCTTCCAATGCTAATTCATACACGGCGGGAACGGCATCGAAGGCTTCTTCGAGCAAGAAGAGTTGGGCGCCGGCGGTCGGCGCAGTGTCGAACCCCATCTCCTCACTTGTTGCGCCAACAACAAGCCGTCCGTCGAATTTCGGCGCAAGATAGACGCGCGGCGAGCGAACCACTTTCGTTAGCGCAATGTCCGTCGTCATTCGCAGCGTTAAAATTTGTCCTTTCACTGGTCGCACAGGCGGCAACTTATCTTTTGCAAGTCCGCCAATCAAACTTGACCAACAGCCCGCTGCTACAACGATTTTTGCTGCGCTTATCTGGCGCTGTTCCTCTCCATCAAGTTGAAGCGCGACCGCTCTGCCCGACTCGACGATAATTTTCTCGACCGATGTGTGTTCGCAGAGCTTTCCGCCGCATTTTAGGACGGCTTGTTCGAGGGCGACAAGAAGTTCTCGATTATCGATTTGGTAATCGTCTGGCAGGTCAATTGCAGCGGCAACTTTCGGCGACAAGAGCGGCTCTTCGTCGCGCGCTTCTGCACCGGAGAGCCAGCGCACAGGCAGCGAGAGTTTTTTTCGAAACTCGAACAATCGGCGAAGTTCGGCAGTGTCATCACGGTCGAGGCTAACCATCAGCGTTCCGCGCCGATCGAGCGGCACGGCGGCACCCGAATCCACCTCGAGTTCGGCTAAAAATGTTGGATACATTGCTAAACTTTCTCTGCCCAGTTTAAGAAACTCGAGTTCTTCGAAACCGACTTCGGCAAGCGGCGCGAGCATTCCAGCCGCCGCCCAGCTTGCAGCTCTGCCCACCGTGTTCTTTTCGACGACAACGGTTTCAACGCCTGCGCGCGCCAGTTGCCAAGCGATACTCAGCCCGATGATGCCGCCGCCGACGATAGCGACATCGACGGACGACGGAAGGCTGTTTTCGACATACGTGTCTTGGCTCATTTTTACCTAACAATTTTTACCTAACAAATTTATTTACTTTTTATCTATGCTATTGAGCTGAGCGACAGTTGTCCACTCCAACGCTTCTGCCACAGTCGGAAATTCCCTGATGAAGATTTCTCGAATCGCGTGGGCAATGTCTCGATGCTCTTTTTGCGTTGCAGCATCGCAGCGCACTTGCAAATAATGAATCCAACTGCGAACCGAGCCTTTCATATAGAGCTTTGTTTCGGTGTTGAGCGGCAAGAGCGAGCGGGCAGATTCTTTGGCGATGCCTTTTTCCAACGCCTCCTCATAGCGTTTGAACGCCAGCGTGGCAACTTCTTCCTGCGCCGACTTGAACCACGCTTTCGTTTCATCGTCAATATCATCGAGCGAATTTTGTCGATTCTTTACATCTTGTCGGCGCGCCTCGTAGAACTCGACGTTGAGTGCCTTCGCATATCGTTGACTGAATTCCTGAAAACAAAAGCTACGATGCCGTAGAATCTGCGGCGCGATGGCGCGCGTCGTTGTGATTTCAACGGTCATATCGACCATCTCGAAAATGCTCCAATGCCCTTCTCTGATGCAGAAGCGCAAGAGCTTGGCGTAGTCGGGATTTTCTTGATTCGGGCTGGAGACGCGGGCGCAGTAGGCGATTAAGCCTTCGGGCGTGAGGTCTTTGTCCTCAATCGTGATGAGCGGCGCAGTAATTGCGATGAGACGAACATTCATAATTTTCTGAGACAAGCCAGTTGATTAAAATTCATAGCCGATGGCGATGTAAAACACAGGCGGCGCGAGTTGCAAAAATGCTGTGCGATTAAATTCTCCGAACTTGAATGCGGAAGCGACAGCGGTTCTCGCCGCACCAATCGGCGTTTTGAGCAAGAGTTCTATGCCGATGCCGTGCAGAAAATCTTGAAACTTCACATCACTTGAAAACGCCCAGATATTGCCGACGTTGTAATTTAAACTAATTGAGGTCGGCGTTACGAGTTGAATGGGCAATAAAAATTCCAGTTCGCCGCCCGCCGTCAAGAGTTGTCTGCCGCGCAGTTCATCGAATCGAAGTCCGTAGAACGGCACGCTGAACGACGCGCCGATGCCGCCCAAGCTAAACTGTTGATTAAACGGCGTCAGGTTGTCGGCAAAGCCCGCGTTGAACTTCAAGCGTCCCGTTAGTCCCGCGCCGAATGTCGCATTGATTTCATGCGTGAAGCCGAGTTTTGAAAAGCCGACGGCGTTGCCTAAAAACGTTGGGCTGTAATCGTAGTAGATGTTGGTGTAATTTCCTTGTGTGGCTTCAATCGGCGCATTGCGCGTATCAATGGTCAAGCGAGCGCGCAGTGTCGTTGTCCAAAGTTGTTCAGTTGGAACCGTGATTGAAATGGGCGTCGTCTCCATCAATTGGCGCGTCAGCTCGAGCGTAGCGGTTCCGTCGCGGTAGAGCTGCCCGCCGATTGCCACGCTTGCTCCGAAGAAGCGTTGCCTGTATTCGCCTATAACGACGCGCTCCGGCAGCACATTCGGTTCGGAAAATTTTGTATCAAACAAAAATAACCCCCGTTGTTCGAAAAATGCTTTGGCGTAGAACGTTAGGTAAGTGTTCCACAATCGATTCGCACGGAACTCCGTTTGTGCCGTAATGTTTCGCTGACCTGCCGAGACAGACACGCCCAACTCCGACGCTGTGCCGAGAAAGTTTTCGTTCCGAAAATCAATCAAGGCTTGACCGACATAGACATCGTCGAATCGAAACCCGATGCGCAGCAACTCGAAAAAACGCTCGTCAAGTTTGACGACCATTTCGGCACGCGCGCGCCGCAGCGAGTCATCGCTGTTTTCCAGCCACATCGAGACGCGGTTGAAAATGCCTGTGTTGTATAATCCGAACATCGACGACTCCGCACGCTGAACGGTAAGCGTTGTCGCTGTGTCAATCGCAAGTTCGCGCTCAATGACGAACTTTTGTGTCCAGCCTCGGCTCTGGCGCACATCAACCGCGTTCAATTTTCCCTCATCAATCTCGATAAAGAGCGTATCTCGTGCAACCTCAACGCGGGTGAGTTTCGCCAAACAAAATCCGCGTTTGCGATACAGCCGAATGACATCTTCCAGTTTTTTTGTGCCGACGGCGTTGGTGTAGCTGTTGCCGAGTTCCTTTGTAAAGACACGCTTTATCACTTCGTCCGAAAGCTGCGTTGCTCCCTTGACCGCAACGGCGCTGAACGCAGGCGTTTTTTCCAAACGATACGTAATGCTTTTTTCAACGGTATCTAATTCGGCATAGGCATCTAAAAAAAAATCTGTTGTCAGCAGCGCAGCAAGTGTTTGTTTGACGAAGGCAGTGGTATCTACCAGCCGCGCGATGCGCGATTGAAACGCAGTTGGAGCGGTCTCGATTCCAACGATATTTTTTTTGTAGCCACGCACATCGCGGTCGTTCTGCTGTGGCAGAGCGATTTCGGCGGCGATGCTATCCGCCACGGCAATGCCTGCGATGTAGCCCGCCGTTACAAGCGAATCGATGTTTGAAAAGTCCGTCGCGTCGCACCCGTCGAGTTTCGGTGCAATGACTCGGGAGGCTTGGCTGAGTTGAAACTTGTTTGGCTCTTGCATCATAATGCCGACGACTTGGTCAGCCGCTTTCCAAGGCAAGTCAATCTCTTGCGGCGATTGATACAATCCGCTCACAGTGCTGACAGCAACCACACATTCCGCACCGCTCGAGCGCGCAACATCGACCGGAATGTTCGACAGCAAGCCGCCATCGACGAGCTGCCAGTCGCCAATTTCAATCGGCGCAAAGAGCAACGGAACTGCCGCGCTTGCCCGCATTGATTCTGAGAGCGAGCCGCTTTCCAACACAATGCGCTTGCCCGATACCAAGTCTGTCGTGATGGCTTTGAACGGAATTGGCAGCGACTTGAACGCGGAATTTTTGGCGTGATACACGCTGCCCATACAAAGCACATCGAGCGTCTGCGTTAGGTTTTGCGCGGAGGAGAGCGACTTTGGAATGATGAGTTTGAGTCCGCTAAACTGCAAGGTCAGGGCGGCGCGGTCTCGCACGCGCTTTTGTTCCAAGAACAAATCTTGTCGGCGCGCCGCATTTTGAAACGACGTTAGTTCGTTCCAATCGAGCGTCTTGATGATTTCATATAAGTCGGCGGCGGAGTATCCTGCGGCGAAAAGCCCACCCACGATTGCGCCCATGCTTGTTCCTGCGATGCAGTCGACGGGAATGTTTTTTTCTTCGAGCGCTTTGAGAACACCGACCTGCGACAGCCCGCGTGCGCCGCCGCCCGAAAGCGCCAACCCAACTTTTTTGCGAAGTGGCTTTTTGAACGGCGCAATTTTATACCGAGATGAATTTTCAATCAGGCTGTCTGCATCGATGCGCATGAGTTTTGTTCCGCGGTCTTGCGCCCACGCCGACACCGCAAAACAACCCGCCATACACATTACAAAGAGACAATGAACGAGCTTACACACAGTTGCTGTAATCGAAAACACTGCATTCAACAAGGGTCTTATTTACGACATTCTCTGTCAAAATGTCAAGCCGTTATTTTATTTTTTGATTTTTAATCACGCTTCAACTCTTCTATGAAAATTTTGGTTACGGGCGGCGCAGGTTATATCGGCTCGCACGCCGTTCAGCGGCTCTTGCAGTCCGAACATCGCGTCGTCATTTTTGACAACCTCGTCTATGGACATCGGGAATTGGCGCAAGGTCAAGAACTTATCGTCGGCGAGTTGTCCGACCGAGATGCGCTTTACCGGCTGTTTTCCGAACAGCACTTCGATGCCGTTATGCACTTTGCAGCTTACGCTTATGTCGGCGAATCGGTCAAGCACCCTGCAAAGTATTACTACAACAATGTCGTCGGCACACTCAACTTGCTCGATGCGATGCGCGAACATAATGTCAAAAAAATTATTTTCTCTTCGACCTGCGCCACCTACGGCGAACCGCGAGAAATTCCCATTCCCGAAACCCATCCACAAATGCCGATTAATCCTTACGGACAGTCCAAGTTGATGGTCGAGCATATTCTGCGCGATTACGACGTCGCCTACGGACTCAGGTTCGTCAGCCTACGGTATTTCAACGCGGCGGGCGCATCGCCAGAGGGCGGCATCGGCGAAGACCACACCCCAGAAACGCATCTCATTCCGCTTGTGCTGGATGTTGCACTGGGACGCCGACCGCACATCACGATTTACGGCACAGACTACGACACGCCCGACGGCACGTGCATCAGAGACTACATTCACGTTACCGACCTTGCCGACGCGCATGTGTTGGGTTTGGAATTTTTGACACGCGAACAAAGGAGCGAGTTTTTTAATCTCGGCAACGGCAACGGCTTTTCAGTGCGCGATGTGATAGAAGCAGCCAAGCGCATTACGGGAAAACCCATCGCTGTCATTGAGGGCGACAGGCGCGCGGGCGACCCTGCAAAGCTCATCGGCAGTGCCGCAAAAGCAAAGGCGCTCTTAGGCTGGCAACCGCGCTTCGCTGACCTCGATACCATCATCTCGACCGCATGGGCATGGCATCAAGAACGGTTCGGCGCGAAAGTCTTAACGTAAAATTTACCGTTTCATAACGCTTGCAAAACTTCGGGTTCATACGTTTGTCGCGTCTTTCAAACCACCAATCACAGGAGATACCCGTTATGAAACCAGCAGTTGTGTTACTCGTGTTTTGCCTTTTCGCCGCAGGCGCATCGGCGCAAGAAACAGAAATCAAAAAAGCCGATGTGCCGAAGCCCGTTCTCGAGGCGTTTGAAAAAGCGCATCCATCGGTCAAAGACGTGAAATATGAAAAAGAAATGCGCGACGGCAAGCCGTTCTATTTCTTCGAATACAAGGAGGGCGGGAAAGAAATGGAATTTATTTACACCGCTGATGGAACGCTTGTTGAAATGGAACAAGAAATCGATATAAAAGACCTTCCTGCTAACATCGCCGATATGGTGAAAAAAGAACACCCGACCGCCGAAATCTTTGAGGTTGAAAAAGTTATGAAAGCCGATGGCTCGCTTCTTGGCTATGAAGTTGACATCAAAGAAGGCGATGTCAAAAAACTCTCGCTTTACTACGACACGACCGGCAAACTCATTCGCACCCACAAGAACTAACGTTGCTGTTCCTCGCCGCCTGTTTGCGTCGCGCCGCTTTGCTTTGAAAGCCCAGAGTTTCTTTGGTAACTTTCAGCCAAGCGGCGCGACGCCGTTTTACGACGCACCCAAGTCGAAAAAACCATAGATTCATTATGCAAATTTCGCTTGCAAAATTGAACTTAATTAAACGCTACGCGGCGGAGGCGTATCCCGAAGAATGCTGCGGCATATTGGTTGGCACGGTCTCGCGCTTTCTGAACGGCGAAAAAGAAAATGTGGTGATTGAAGTCGTGCCGTGCGAGAATGTTTTGCAGGGCGACCGCACCGAGGGGTTTGAGATTTCTGTTGGGCAGTATTTTCAAACCGAAGAACTGGCGCGGCGACATCACTATCAACTCGTCGGCTCGTATCACTCGCATACGAAAGCACCCGCGATTCCTTCGGCGACTGATTGCGATTTTCTGCCACCTGAAACATCTATGCTTATTGTCTCCGTCAGCGAGCGATTTGTTAAGGAAGTGCGCGTCTACAGTCGAACACTTCGCAGCCGATTGTATCACGATGTTTATGAGGAGAGGCTTCAATTTCGGTATTAAACGTTGCAGTAATGTCTAACGCATTCCCGACAGAGCAACCATATTCGTTGGAATCTGCTCAGGCGCTTATTTCGCTTGCACAAGAAAAACGATATTCCGATACGCTCGGCGCAATTCTTGCGGCAGAGCAAGCCTTTACGGCAGCACAAGACCTTAACGATACGCCGCTGCTGCTCGACAGTCTGAAACAACTTTCCGTCTGTTCCAGCCTCGTCAACGATTATGCCAAAGCGATTGCCTACGCCGAACTTCTGCTCCGCGAAGCGCAACCGGCCAACTCGCTCGAGCGCCAAGCCGATGCGCATACATTGATAGGAATCGCTCACCATGATATGGGAAATCTTGACGCCGCCTTAGAGCAGTTTCAACAAGCGCTCTCGCTCCACGAAGCCACTGGTTCTGCTGTCAATATGGCGCCGGTTTTGTATAACATTGGCAACATTTACGCATTTAAAGGATGGTTCGAGACGGCGCTTGCGTGGCACCTACGTTGTTTGGAGTTGAAGCCTGTTCTTCCGCGCACACTTGTCATACAGTTGCTCAATGGTCTTGGCTGTGATTATCACGGCTTGGGAAATTACGCTGATGCGCTGCGCTGCCTGATTGAAAGTGAGCAACTCGCCGAAGCCGACTGTGCTAAGGTGCTGCAAGGTGCTGCACTCGGAAATCTTGTCAGCGTGTATTTGGATTATGGCGATGTTGCCTCTGCGCTTCCGCTCTCGGTCAAAGCGCTTTCACTCGCCGAAGAACTTAAAAACGACCGACAAATTGCCGCCAAAAAATTGCAGTTGGGAACCATTTACGCCGCCATGGGCGATAGCGCCGCCGCGATTGCTCAATTTTTAGATGCCCTGACGACGGCGGAACGCATCGGCGCGATGTTTCTTCAAACTGATTCCCTGACCAAGTTAGGCGACATTTACGCGCAACTCGGCGACGCCGATAGAGCCAAGCAACATTTTCTGCAAGCCCGACAGCTTGCCAAAGAGTTCGGCTACCACTTCTTGGAAGGACAAGCCACGCTTGCTCTGGCTAAGTTTTTTATGCGCCAAAATCACTTCGACGATGCTCTCGATATGTTGCGGTCAGGCATAGAAATTTCTCAACAGTGCGGCGCAAAAGCCCTTGAACAAGAGTATCATGCTGCGTTGGCGTCGACCTACAAATCGCTTGGCGACTTTTCTAAGAGTGCGCGCCATGCCAAGCTCTCCGAGCGTCTTAACCAGCAAACTGCCGTCAACGACAACGCCCGCAAGCTGCTCATTGAATTTGAGGCACAGCGCTTTCTCAAAAAACACGCGCATCACAACACAGCTGATTTTGAAACAGCCCTTCAACTCGCCCGCAAAGCGATTGAACAAAAACACCTGCGCCTCACGCCGCGGCAACCGCCGTCGCTCTCCCCTGCTGTTTTATCTCTGCCCAAAGACACGGTGCTGGTTAAAACCTTCGGCGAGTTCGTCGTAACTATCAATGGCAGAACGCTCTCGAAAGACGATTGGCAGCGCAAAAAAGCGCGCGACATCTTTAAGATTCTCCTCATCAATCACCGCAACGCTGTTACAACCGACGAACTCATCGAGCTGCTCTGGAACGGCAACCTTGAAAAAAATGTCGAGCAAGTGATTAAAAACAGCGCGTCGTTTATTCGTAAAGCACTTGAACCCGACCTTCTGCCGCGCGAACGCTCACAGTTTCTGCGCACCGAAGGCAAAGCATACATTTTGGATTTGGGCGACGACGACTCGATTGATTTTCTTTGCTTCAAAAAACTCATTCGTCAAGCTGCAACAGACCGCGCACAACGCACCGCGCTCTATGAACAAGCCGTCTTGCTCTATACCGGCGATTTTTTGAAAGAAGACCTTTACGCGGACTGGGCAACACTGGAGCGCGAGTCGCTTAAGGATTCCTATCTCAACGCACTTGTTGCGCTTGCCGATGCCGCCTCGAAAGCTGGGAACGATGATGTGGCTATTGCGCGCGCCAAACAACTCCTCGATGCCGACCGCACGCACGACAAAGGTTACGAGATTTTACTAAAAACGCTGTGCAAGCGTGGCGACCTCCCCGAAGCCCGTCGCATCTACGCACAATGCCAAGACGCTTTCAAAAAAGAACTCGATTCGCCGCCGCCCCCTTACTTGCAGCGCCTTTTTCCTAAACCGACCTAACCTTGTGCAACCCGATTTTTTTCCGCTCGTAAGCGTTTGGCTCAAACGGCGGTTTGTTATATTTGCGCCTTATGTTCTTTCAGAATTTGGGGATGAAGGGTTTCGACAGGGCAGCTTGAAGGAATTGGTTGCACTCCGAGTTTCAGCATGGGTGGACTCGTTAAAGAAGCCTATGTAAATGTAGATGCGAACGACTACTCGTACGCAATGGCTGCTTAATTAGTAAAAACTAACTAACCAGCCATCGCCCTAAGACAATCGCGCTTACTCGAGTGTCTTACTGGCGTCAGCCCGCGCTTGAGCGCCTTACGGCAGCTCGCGCAGTAAGCCGTGCATCGTCTCTTCTCGGCGGAGATGCACGCCCACAGTCGAGATAGCTTTTTGACCAACGTCGGCATTGTCGCAAAAAGCGAACTCCAACTGCCGAAGATGAGTGTGGTAGCCTGTTCTAACACTACTCTGGACGCGGGTTCGACTCCCGCCATCTCCACAAAGTTACTTGATGAGCTTATTGGCGATTTTGGATGAACGCCGCCGCGTCAATTATTACCATTGATATTACCGTTGGCGCGGCTCGCTCGTCGGTCCAACATCTCGACTCGCCAATCCAAAATTGTTACTCGTTGCATGGAACCACTTTTTTCTCCTTGGCGGTCAAAGTATATCGCCTCGTTCAAAGACGCCACGCCGAAATCGGACGGCAAATCTATCTTTGCCGATATTCCGCCCGAAGAAGACGAAGCAAGGTTGGTGGTGCATCGCGGCAAAACCGCCTTCATTATTATGAACCTCTACCCTTACAACGCTGGGCATCTGATGGTGATTCCCTACCTGCAAACCCCTGATTTTTCGGCCCTCGACAGCGACACGCGCCTCGACATCATGAACCTCATTGACCTGTGCATCAACACCTTGCGCGAAACGCTTCACCCGCACGGGTTCAACATCGGCTTGAACTTGGGCGCAGTAGCCGGCGGCAGCGTCGACTCGCACATTCATTTTCACGTCGTCCCGCGCTGGAATGGCGACACCAACTTTATGCCCGTCATCGCCGATACCAAAGTCATCAGCAACGATATGCACGAGCTTTATCACAAACTTCGCGCCTCAATTCAAAAGCAACTCCAGCCATGAAAACATCTTTTGAACTTCAGGAACAACTCGCGTCCCTCACAGAGGGACTTCTGTTCCCCAGCGAATCCGACTACCCGATAGAACCTTTCGTTTGGGAAAATATGTCCGACTTTTCGCTCGATACCATTTTACAACGCGCCGAAAAACCGCTCGATTCACCCGTTGAAACTACCGACCTTGCCTATTTTTTCCGCAACGTCGCCGAAGAAAAAGACTGGCACGACGATGGTCAAAAATTGCTTGTGCCGAAATATCGCGAGATTCTCAATACGCTCACCGCGTCGCTCAAAAACATCACTGTTTATCGCATTGGGCAAACTGAGATTGACGTCTTTATCGTCGGTCAATCAGGCAAGAGCGACGCTGTTGGCTTGAAAACAAAAGTCATTGAGACATAATACAGCTTATTTGCTGTTCAAGATTTGTATATCGCTGTAATTTTCGCCGCTTCTTCGGCAACCAATCGGCGCAGGAGTCTTGGTTTAAGCACTTCCACATCGCCGCCGTATTTCAAGGTAAATTGTATAACCTCGTAGAGTGTAGGCACGGTAAATTTTAAGCGTAACGAGCCATCCGCGAGCATTTCTTTTTCCTCGCCGCTATACCACTGACGGTCTCTAATAAACGGCGCGATTTTTGGACTGAACTTCAGCTCAATTGGATAACTGCTTTCTCCGCGTTTAAATCCCGACTGAAAATAAGCATCAACGCTGAAGCCTTTCGGCATTTCGAACTTTTCTGTCGTCATTTTCACCCATAAGATTCTGCTCAACGAAAATACGCGCACGTCTTCGCGGCTGTGGCAATAGCCGATGAGATACCATGCGCCGTTGTGAAAAAGCAAATGATACGGATTGACGTAGCGCGTTTTTTTTTCATTGCTGTAACTCGTATGATATTCCATTTCAACGGCAAGCAATTTGAACAGGGCTTCGCGCACGAGATGTAATTTTTCAGCATTCCCATCGGCGAGCGGAAAGGCATGATAGGACACCACATCGCGCATCGTCGGCAGGGCAACTTCGTCGGGCAGATAGGTCATTAGCTTATCCATCGCGCTTTTGAGTTCACTGTAATACGATGCGCTTTCGTAATGCTTCAATATCTTTTCAGCGACAACGAGCGCAAAGAGGTTTTTTTCATTCAGATTTAGTGAGGGCAGGAAATAATTTTCCTCGATGTAGCAATATCCATTTTTCTTGGAATCAAACTTAATCGGCGCATCAAGATTATTTTTCATGTAGTCAATGTCGCGCTGTATCGTTTTTTCTGAAACTTCCAATTGCTTCGCCAGTGCTGGTTTATTTGGATATTTTTTCGCGCGTATCAGTTCGTCGATTTTAATAAGTCGACGATGCGACGGCAGCGCGGACGGCTTTCGCTTTGACATTGTTGTTCTTGAATGCTTGAGCGTTTTTTATTGATAAACAATTGGATACAAAAATCTGATGACTTTTTGTCGTTTTTAAATGCGCGCTTAGCAGTTTTATTAAGAACTCTACACATGACGTAAAAAGTTCATAATTTAGTCGTGTTTATTACAAAGCAGTGTTTATTAAATTTTCTACAAACATCGATGGCGTTTTTTGTTCCTTTGGACTCAAAATCCCAGAACGCGACGCACACATCGCAAGACTCTATTATTTGCCTGTTACGAATAATACCAGCGCCCTTGCCTAACTTCCAATTGGGTTTTATTTCAAGAACAGGAATAGCATTATCATCAGCCCAACGTTTTGCCAATGAATCGACCCCCGCAGCACCACCTGAAATTATTTTAGCAGGGTTTAAATTCTTAGATGCAAGCACTTTTTCAAGTTCAGACTTGAAAGCGTCGTAGTTTGTAAAAGACCTTGAACCGACAATAGCAAGATTTACTGACTTCGGTAAGCTGCCTACAGTTCCGTTCACAATTGATAGCAGAGGAGAGCATCTTTTGTAAGATTCACTGTTAGACGGCTCGCCCTGCCCTCGTTTGTTGGTCGAGCAGTCCAACACAACGAAGATGACGAGGGCGGTAGGTCGCCAAGTGTCCCGCTCAAAAAAATCGTATTTTTTTTCTTATGAGTTCAGCGCGGAGAGAATTTCTTCTGAACGTTCCAACCCGAGAATGAGCGATTCGGGAATGGATTTTTCGCCGTGCAGGAGTCCCATCATGCCGCCCGCGATGGCACCCGTCAGCCGCGACAGCCCGCCCATGTTGATGGTAGAAAGCACCGTGGTCTCAAAGTCGTCGTGGTTGCGAAGGAGCATGGACAACGCGAATTGGATTGCATCAGGTTCAGTCATTGCGCCGTCGAAGTGCGAGACCAAATCTGTCGGAAAAAGGTCAAGCCCGTCTAAAATTTTTTGTTTGGCTTTTTCGTCAAATAGTTTTCCCAAGAGCGTTTGTTCGAGCGTTGGCTTCTCGAGCAATTCGTGAGACAATTTTGTGAGGGTTTTTTGCCATGTTTCCGAGAGCTGAAAAAAGTTGTGTATCCATAGGTCAATGGCGAGCGATGGATTTTCTGGGAGCGACTTTAAAATTGGGCGGGGGTCGATGGAAGTTTGTCCCGCGCGAAGTCCGGTCGGCGAAGCGGTCGTATAGTATTCATCAGTGTAACCTTTGATGCCTTTGAAATACATACGGACGATGTGGTGTGGTCGCCCGTTAGCAGGCAAGCCCAAGGCATCGCCAACAAGCGAGCCTAACAGAAATCCGCGATACCGTGATGCTGAGTTCATAGCGCTGGTATGTTATTGACTCAACATAGCAAATGATTTTCATTTGAAACGAATCGCTTAGTTTAGCGTTAGTTCTGTCGCAAAACTCATTACTTGAAAATTATGCATCGTGTTATTGTTTTGTTCGTTGTTTCCCTCTTTTTCGTCTCAACCGTTTCGGCGCAAATGCAGGATGGGAAACAGTTGGTCGTTGCGTCTCTTCACACAGCTGCGACAGACTTCACAAAGCCCTTCACGGTTGCACTTCGATTTAAGATTGCCGACGAGTGGCATCTCTATTGGAAAAATGCAGGCGACGCGGGACTGCCAATCGCCGCCAAGTGGTCGCTGCCCAACGGCTACACCGCGGGCGACTTGCAATTTCCAACGCCTGAAAAAATCGTGCAAGCTGGCATCGTAGCATACGGTTATGAACATCAGGTCGTTTTGCTCGCGGACATTTCACCATCGCCCAACGCGCCGACACTGACAGAACTTTCCGTCGCACTTGATTGGCTTGTCTGCAAGGAAACCTGCATTCCGGGCGATGCAAAACTCACGCTGACGCTCTCCACGCTCTCTGCCAAAGATCGCGCCGACGCGGAGAAACTGATTGAAGCTACCCGCAATGCATTGCCGCGTCCGCTTTCTGAGAGCGGTGTCGCGCTCGACAAGGCACAACTTTCAGGAAAAACCCTAACGATGATATTTAGCGGCGATAAGGCGACCTCAATTACGGATTTTTTCCCCGAAACCGTTGATGGATTTCTCTTCAACTATTTGAGCATCAACGCAACAGGGGGCAAAGTAACCTTGTCGCTCACGCCCGAATCGAAAACAGTGACTTTACAATCGCTGCACGGGCTTGTCATCATTGACAAAATGGGTTATGAACTTGCCGCCAAAATCTCTGTTGCGGACAATTCAGGCGGCGGGACAGAGGGCAGTGCGGCGGGCGGATTACTCGACCAGCAATTTAAAACCGATGGGTCGACTGGGTTGCCGCTTTGGCTCGCGCTTGTCTTTGCCTTTATTGGCGGCTTGATTTTGAACGTGATGCCTTGCGTGCTGCCCGTCTTATCGCTCAAAGTATTGAGTTTCGTCGAGCACTCAGGGCAGTCGAGCGCAAAGAGCCGCGCGCACGGCGTGATGTTCGGGCTTGGCGTGTTGGCGTCGTTCTGGGCGCTTGCGTTGGTGATTGTATTGTTCCAACAAGCGGGCGAGCAAATTGGGTGGGGATTTCAATTTCAGTCGCCGCTTTTTGTCATTGGTATGACAACAGTCATTTTCATTTTTGGATTAAACCTTGCTGGTGTGTTTGAGTTCCAAGCGCCAAGCGTTTCAGGTGAGGTCGGCGGCGCACTGTCACGGCGCGACGCTGTTGGCGCATTTATGAACGGTGTGCTTGCGACGACGCTTGCCACGCCTTGCACTGCGCCCTTTTTGGGCAGCGCGTTGGGCTTTGCGTTCTCACAACCTGCGTCCGTGATTTTTGTCATTTTCTCGGTCATCGCCGCTGGACTCGCCGCGCCGTATATGATTCTCGCTGCCAAACCAGAGTGGCTGAAATTTGTGCCGAAGCCGGGCGAGTGGATGAATCGCTTCAAACAGTTTATGGGCTTCTTACTTTTTGCCACAGTGATTTGGTTGCTCACGGTTTTGGGCGGACAATGGGGCGCGGAGGGCGTTACGGCAACGGTCGCATGGCTCTTGGGCGTTGCACTTGCCGCGTGGCTTGTTGGCGCGTTTATTGACTTTACTTCGTCGGCGCAACGAAAAGCAGCCGTTTGGATTTCGGTTACGCTCGTCGTGGGATTAAGCTACTTTATCGCCTTCGAAAATTTAATTCAGTGGCGCAAACTCGACGGAAAATCGGTAGCGCAAACAGCCGCATCAGGGGGCGACGGGATTGCATGGAGAGCGTTTTCGGTCAAGGCAGTTGAAGAAGCTGTGCAGTCAGGAAAGCCCGTCTTTATTGACTTTACAGCCGATTGGTGTTTCACATGCAAGGTAACTGAGAAAACGGTTTTGGAAACCGATGTGGTGCGTCAAAAAATTTCCGAACTCGGCATTGTGCCGCTTCGCGCTGATTGGACAACCCGCAATGACGAAATCACGCAGTTGCTTCGTAAATTTGGGCGTTCTGGTGTGCCGCTCTATGTCGTTTTTCCCGCTGGAAAACTCAACGAGCCAATGGTATTGCCCGAAGTCATTTCGGTTGACCTTTTAATTGATGCCTTTACAAAAGCGGCAAGCACGGCAACGGTTGATGCTCAGCGGTAATCTGCTTTTTTCAAAAACCAATCTTTCAACGCTTAATGATCTCGTTTGGAAAACCACCGCTTGTCTTGCTGAGCGACAACGATTTTTCAAATTGGGTAGCCAAGACGCTCGACGGCGCGTTCTCGATTGTCGAGCTTCAAAAAGACCTTGACCAACGGCAACCAAAGTTGGAAGCCTTGCGTAACTACATGCGCCAGCAACCGACCGGGCTGGTGGTCGCGTTAGGTATGATACTCAACGATTCGGTTGAGCGAGATTTCCGCGCTCATGCAGCGATTATGAACTTCATTGGCTTTTTCGTAAAGGAAAAGGGGTCGGCGTCCAAACTCAAGTTGCTTATGCCGTCATTGCCCACGAAACCCAATGCTGCGCTTTACGCTGCACTAACAGGCTCGATTGAGTCATTTGCGCGCATCTATAATCAACACGCTTCATCGGTCATCAACATCTTGCCGCTTGCGTTGCCGATTGAACAGATTTCGGAGACACCGACATTGCCAGAGTTTTTCCATGAAAAAATCATCTCTTGCATCGGCTTAATGAAGCGCGACTAAGAATAAAAAAGCGCCCCTTGTTGGGACGCCTTCTTTCATGCAAGAGAGGTGCTTACTTTAACGAGCCCATTTTCGCCAGCGACTCAGCTTTTGGGAAGAGTTTTAACGCTTCGTTCAGCACGTTGTCCTCTTCAAGGCTGACGGCGACTTCTGCCTTTCCGCCCCAGATTTGACGGGCGATTGCGCCTTTGACTGCGTTCATCAAGTATTTTTCGTCGCGCTTGTACTCTTCCTCGTTGTAAGGAATTTCCTTTTTGGTCGCTGCTGCGACAAATTGCTTCATCATTTCGGGCGTTACTTGAAACTCGCGCCGGAACTTATCGCTGTTCGATTCATATTTTTTGCGCAGCGACGGATTTTGGTTGATGTAGTCGACTGCAAATTCATAGAACAACAATTTGCTTCGAACTTGCCGGTAGTATCGCGTAACGGTGTCCGTCCACACAAAGTAGTCGGGCGTGATGCCGCCGCCGCCCAGCACCAATCTGCCGTTGTCGGTCTTAAACGCTTTGTGAATCGAGTCGGGCTTGATGAAACTCGATGCTTCAATCGCGCCTTTTTTGCTGCGAATCTCAAGGGCTTTTTTCTTGGCTTCTTCACCTTTGTCCAGCCCCGTTTCTCCAAGCTCGCGCTCTTGGATTTCACTGTAATACTCTTCGCGTCCTTTTTTACTTTCACCGTAAGGACGCTGAATGGAGCGCCCGGACGGCGTGTAGTATTTGGCAATAGTTACGCGCATCGAGGAACCGTCGGGAAATTCAAACGGGCGCTGAACTAAGCCTTTGCCGAAGGTAGTCTCGCCGACAATCAGTCCTCGGTCGTGGTCTTGAATCGCACCAGAGACAATTTCGGACGCCGACGCGCTGCCTCGATTCACCAAGACAATCACCGGGTCTTTCTCGTAGAGGTCGCCGGGCCTCGAGAACGCATTTTCTTCGGGGGAATTGCGTCCTTTGGTATAGACAATCTTCTGAACGCCGCCCAAGAGTTCATCGGAAATTTTAATCGCTTGGTCAAGATAGCCGCCCGGATTGCCGCGTAAGTCCAAGACAAGTTTCTTCATGCCTTTGCCTTTGAGCTCTTTTAGCGCGTCGACAAATTCATCATGTGTCGTTTGAATGAAGCGGTCGATGCGAATATAACCGACATCATCTTTGAGCATCACTGCTGCGCTGACGCTGTATGACGGAATTTTATCGCGGGTGATGGTGTAGGTCAGCAGTTCTTTTTCGCCCACGCGGAGAATTTTTACGGTTACTTTTGTGCCTTTCGGTCCGCGCAATTTTTTGACAACACCTTCCTGCGTAATACCGATGGCGGACGTGTCGTTGATTTGCACAATGCGGTCGCCCGACATAATGCCCAAGCGGTCGCTCGGTCCGCCCGGCACGGGCGAGACGACGATAAGTGTGTCTTTCAAAACTTGAAACTCAATGCCAATTCCTTCGAAGTTGCCTTGAAATTCCTCTTTGGATTTTTTGTTCTGGTCGGCAGAAAGGTAAACGGAGTGCGGGTCGAGCCGTTCCAGCATGCCCTCAATTGCGCCTTCAGTAAGTTTCTGTGTATCGACTTCATCGACATAGCTTTTGCTGATAATAGAGAAGGCTTGATTGACCTTGCGCTGTTGGTCGAAGAGGTTATCGCCCGAAACGCCGCTTTGAATGCGGGTGCCGACGATGATGCCGAAAATCATCACGGCGACGATAAGAATCCCAAATGAAAATCGTCTCATAACTGTGTTTCAAAAAAGTTGTGCAAAAAAATCGGAGGTGGCAGAGCCAATGTTTTCAAAATGGCTCGGCTCGCGTTCCGTTAGAAGATAGAACATCGTTTTGTGAAACGCAATTTCAAGTTGTGAGTTCGCGCATAAAAAAAGAAACGCGCACCGCGCGCTTCTCGTTGCAAAGTTGGTATGCTGAGTTGGATTTACTTTTCGCCCAACGTTTTGTTGAGCTGTTCGTCCAAGAGCGAACTAAAGTTGTCGTCGAAGATGTTTGACAAATCGACTTCGACTTCCTCAGACGCGATAATCTCCAACAGTTTCTCTTTTGCCTTTTTCGAGTAGATGCGAATGGTGCCGGGTGGAATGTTGGATTTGAAGATAATCTCTAAGATGTAGCGCTCATTGAGACTGACAAGATAGATGCTGCGCGATTCGCCCTCGTGAAAGAGAACTTCAAACGAGGCTTTTTCACCGATTTGCTTGGCCATTTCTGCGGTGGCAACAAAGTTGGACGCGGCAAGCACGCTGAAAATTTCCAAATCTCTGTCCAGCAAGCCGCCGTGTTTGGCAAGCACCTGTCCGGTCATGTCGCCGAGCATCACAGCCGATGTGCCTGTTTTGGTGGCAAATTCTTTCAGCACTTTTTCTGCTGCGGCAATCTGGTTTTCGGTCAAAAAAACCTTTCTGAAATCATCTTTTCCGGGAAAGCTCATACGAGAAAATTTTGGTGTTGAGAAAGATAATTAGCTTTAGAGTTGTTTCTGAATTTCAGGCACGAACTTCGCGACCTGATAGCGAATGTTACCGAGCATTGCGCTTTGGTCAGCAATGACGGTTAAGATGACGTTTCCATCGGAGAACAGCCGAGAAAAGATAATGCCGTTTTCATACTCCACCATGCTTTGCTCGACCTTGCCGACGTCCAACTCGTTGCCGATACTTTCAGAGCTGTGCAAGCCGCCGATGACGATGGCGCCGACGGTTTCGATGTCAATGTTTCCGTTGCGCGATTTATGGTCGATAACGAAGCCATCTTTCCCAATGAGAGCCGCCGCACGCACGCCGTCAATTTTTATCAGGGTCGATAGTAATTCAGAGATTTCCGACATTGATATTTTTTAGGTGGCAAAAGGCTGTTAAGCGAGTTATCAAATGAATTGAAATATATTTTCTTTGATTTTAATTTACAAAACAATTTAGAATTGCACACGGTTAAAACAGAGAAACCGCTGTTTTGCGGCGTTGCCTGCCCTTGTGGTTCTTTTCAAGAAAAAAATGTGTGTTGCTTGTAAATGAACGTTAGGTTTTTTACTTTACAGATACAAAATGGTGTCAACTTAGCGAAAATGTTTAACGCCTCTCAACGCTTGCGCATCCAGCACGCGATGAGTTGTCCGCCTCACAGTTGTCCGATTTCAAACGCCGAGTTCTACTCGAGAGCAAGAATACGGGAGACATTCGTTCAGTGAGGACTTTTGACTGGGTGGTCTGATAATTCAGTCTAAAAAGCCAACAGGAAAGAGCTTAGGTTTTACATCAAACGCAATCAAACGCAATCAAACGCAATCAAACGCAATCAAACGCACCAAATAATTTTTCAGAACACCGCGTCGCCACGCCATTCTGTTCCATCTCATTTGACACGGCGGCGGGGAACGCAACAGGAGAAACAGCAAGGAGCAAAGAAAAATATGGCAGAGGCACCACTTACGCAAGCGTTTTCAAACGCGAGTCTTAGAGGCAGATTAGTGCGCGACTTCGTGTTAGCCGTCGCATTGCCTGTCTTAGCTGTCGCCGTCTTCGTTGTCAGCACGCTGTTTTTTCTGACCAATAGCCAAGTCGACCGCATCTCCAACGATGTCGATAAACTCGCCGAATCGCGTGTGCTTGAACACTCGCGTATTTTCGAAAACATGCTCTTGCAAAATCTACAACTCATTCAAACACAGGTCTCGACGGAACTCTCGCGCCCCGAATACATTGATGGGCTTTCAGAACTTTTGACGGCGGCCGACAAGACGGCTCAGGACAATGCGCGTCGGAGAGTTCAGGCGCAAGCTGTCTCTGCCATGCAACGATTTGATTTGAGCATGTTCACCATCTTAGGTAAAGACGGTAAAACGCTACTTCGCGCCAGCGACGAGGCGAAGTTCGGCGACGATGTGTTCATTCAAGACTACAAGACGACGAAACCTGTATCGCCACTGAAATCTCTGGTGAGCAACGCGCTCAACGGCAAACCAACCACATCGTTTGAACTCTTCGCGACTGACATTCTCAAGAACGAGCTTATTACAGAAGCCAACGCCATCAAAGACATCACGATTCCGGGCAAAAGCACGCTTGCTGACCAAGCACGCGTCGACGGCACGAACCTTGGTTCGGACTACACTGGCCGAGAAGAGCGCGGCTTGATGCTAAGCACCGTGCAGCCGATTCGCTCGAAGTCGGGCGAGATTATCGGCTGTATCATCGCTGCAAAAATGGCGAATAAAAACTCAAAACTGCTGGCGCTCTACCACAGCTCGATTCCGCGTGAATCGTCTATGCCGTCGCTGACGATTGACGACATTCGGGTGGTGACGTCGGAACAGGTGTCAAGCGATATTCCTGCACTGGGATTTCGGATTCCCGATGCTGCATGGCAAAAAGTGATTAACGAGCGAACCGCCTTGGTTCGCGGTGCATCGACCAATGTTGTGGCCAAAGCCAACACCCAATATGCGGCGTTGAAGAACAGTTCGGGCGCGACGATAGGGACAATGGCCGTTGCGAGCGATTATGCGCTTTTTGCGGCTGTTGTCAAAGACCAGCGCGACGCAGCGACCTCACTGCTACTTGCATCGTTGGGCATCGCCGTGCTGGTGTTGCTGCTTGCCGTTGGCGGCGGGTTATTTTATGGACAGCGCCGCGCCGACTACATCACCTCGTCGCTCGGCGAACTTAAACTGCTGATGACCAGCGTTCTTGCTGGCGACTTCAACGCTCGCTCGAACATCACCACTGGGGATGAATTCGAGGAACTCTCGAAGCAGTTCAACGACATGATTCGTCGCCTTTCTGTGCTGATTGAAACAGAGACCGAGCGCGACGCCATGCAGAAGCAGCTTACCGACTTGCTCATCGTCGTGTCGAACTCTGCCGAAGGGGACTTTACACAGCGCGCAGTTGTAACGGAAGGGGCGCTCGGCGCGCTTGCCGACTCGTTCAACCTGATGGTCGACGACCTTGGAAAACTTATTGAAGAAGTTCAAACGGCGGCCTTGCAGGTAGGCGGTGCCGCGTCAGAAATTTTGGGCGCAACTGAACAAATGGCGCGCGGTGCTGAAGAACAGTCCGTTCAAGTTGCCAATGCGTCAGCGGCGGTCGAAGAAATGGCCGCCTCGATTCGTCAAGTCGCTATGAACGCCGACTCGGCGTCGGAAGCAGCGCAGCGCGCGGCGCAGGTTGCGCAAACGGGCGGCAACACCGTGCTTGAAACCATTGAGGGCATGAGACGCATCCGCGCAACCGTGCAAGACTCGGCGCAAAAAATTAAGTCGCTCGGTGAATCGTCGCTTGAAATTTCCAAAATCGTGCAGACGATTGAAGACATCGCCAACCAAACCAACCTCTTGGCGCTCAACGCGACGATTGAAGCCGCCCGCGCCGGCGAAGCAGGACGCGGTTTCGCAGTCGTTGCCGAACAAGTGCGCGAACTTGCAGAACGCTCTGGTAAAGCGACCAACGATATTTCCCAACTCGTGCAAACGATTCAGTCGGAAACACAAGACGCCGTGTCCGCGATGGAACGCGGAACATTGGAAGTGGAACGTGGCACCAAGCTTGCCGACTCCGCCTCGCGCGCCCTTGAAGAAATCCGAAGCGTGGTGCAACAATCAACCGAATTGATTCAAGAAATTTCGCTTGCCGCTAAACAGCAAGACATTGCATCGTCGGGCGTTGTGAGCGCGATGACCGAAGTGTCGCAAATCGCCAAACAGTCGCTGTTGGGCTCGAAACAGTCTGCACAGTTGGCAATGCGCCTGAACTCCATCACGCAGCAACTTGCGCGCTCGGTTTCTCGGTTCAGAATTCCAGCAGCCATCAATCTGCCGAAGGAAAAAATCGGTGAACCGCTTGCGATGCCCGCGCCGAGCGATGCACTTTTCAGTATGCCGCCCATTGCGCCGAAGCCGAAGTTTGCCGACGAGCCAATCTTGCCGCCTCTTCAAACGGAAGACGATCTCTTTTTGGAGGACAATATGACGAACTTGGAAGGCGGCGGCATGAACCCCTCGAACGACAATCCGCCGCGCACCTTGCTTTAGGTTAGTTGGGTTTCCGTTAAAAGCATAGATTGAAGGAAAAACGGAGAGAAGTGATATGAGTTATTTCAGCGACAATGTTCCGTTAGGGACGCCGGCATCGCGTCAGAAGCCGTCCAGTTTATTCGCTGGCGATACCGCGCCCAGCCAAGAAGCCTTTGCCGATTACGCAAGCGATATTATTAAGCTCTTTGTCTCCGACATCGCCGAGCGTATCAAAAAACTTCGTAAGAAAAGCCGGAGCCGTGCATCGAAAATCATTGTTCGCTTTTTCGACGCCCTCTCCAAATCTGATACCATTACCGACGACCTTGCAGCGTTGAACATCTCGGAGTTCTCCGACTTCCAATCGTTCCTGCAATCGGCCAAACAAGGTATCGTTGAAGAACTCGTCAACGGCAGCCAGTTCAACGCTTACCAAGTCTTGACGGAACATTTGGACTCGACCGCGCAATACCTTTCCGATGTGTTCCAAAATGTCGAGAAACGCGCGGCCGACCTTCAACGGCTTGACGACTACACACTGCACCACGCAGTGCGTGCAGAGATTTCCGCAGCAGCGATGCTTGAAGAGGTGTCTGTGACCAAAGAGCGGCTCTCCTCAAAACGCCCACGATTGACCGAGACCGCACAAGCGACACCGAATGCTGACACAACCATAGGATTTAAAGAGACACGCAAACGCTTGCCGAAATTCGTCAAAGAAACATTCTCGCCCGACTTCGGGTTTAACCTCGCAGAAGTGTTCGGCGCGCCCCCCCATGGCAACGGGTCAATCATCGGCTCCAGTGAGACATCTGTCTCTAACGGCGCTCATCCTGTTGCTCCTGTAAAAACTTCGGAGACTGCTCGGCCTGACGCTGCCTCTAACCAGCCACCGCTTGATGTGACGCCGCCAGTGGCTCGTAAGTTCGTGGTTCTCGTGCGCGACGCGGTTTTTGAACAATCACGCTCTCGCCCGCTTGAACCAGCAGTTCTCGCGGTTTTTGAACGGCTGGCAACTGCACCCGATATTTTCGCCGAGCTTCGAAAACTGTCGTTTATTCAAGACCTTGTTGATTTTTCAGGGTTCTTGGAAAGTCTAAACAATGTCGACCCCAATTCGCTGACGCCTGCTATTGCTGCGACTGTCGCCACGCACTTATCGACTTCGTTGCACAACGCGCTCCAACATTCCAACACGGGCGTTCTGCTCAGCCAATATGCCCTGCTCGCGCCCGTTGCGCCAGACGCGCCGACCGATGTCTTCGCAGATGATGATGCAGAAATCGATGTCTTTGCGAACACCGTGCCAACCGCACCCCCAGAAGAAGAGCCGATACCCACGGTAGCCAGCCTCGACGACATTGCCAAAGATTTAGATATCTCTCTTGACGTCGTGCCTTCTCAGGACGCTTCGCCAGCAACGAAGACCGAGCCAACGGAACAAGATTATATCAATTTCGTTGTTGGCATTTTCAACCGCATCAAGACTCAGTTGCCGACGACGCCCGACGGCGACGTGGCACATCAGCGCGTTGATGTATTTCTGACTGCGCCCGATTTGCTTGCTGCACTTACAACGACCACCGACGACCTCTTCAAAGAGTTTGCCGAGTTCATCGGTCAATCTTGGGTCAACCGCGTCGCCTTGTCGGAACTTCAAAAATATGCAGACGACATTGTCAAGTCTCTGACCCATTCGCTGACCAGTTCTTCAAGTGTGACAACCGACGGCGCCGATATTGACGAGATGCTCTCATCGCTCAAACCGTTGCCGATTGTTGCCGAAGAAGAGCCGCCTGTTCAGTCCGACGCGCTGGAACAAATCGCAGATGAATTAGAATCGAGCCTCTCAGTTCCGATTGAGGCTGCATTGGCGCCAACCGAGAACGCCCGCGCTGCCGAAGACCCACCAGCAGAAACGGACGATAGACATTCCCCGTCACTCGATGAGCAGTCGCTCGATGAGATTTTCTCGAACCCGGAATTTTCGCTGACCGATGCGTCGCTCGTTGCCGACGATATGTCGATTGTCAAAGACTCATTGCACGAATCGCTTGTGGAGGAAATCGCCAAAGCGCCAGAGCTGCCGCCTGTTGATTTTACTTGGCTTGCGCTCGATACGCTCGAGCATGTTTCGCTGCCGAAATCGTCGGTCGGAGCATCTGCTAAAGCCTATCTGTCGGACTTGTGCCGTGTTGATGATATTTTCACCGCGCTCTCTCAATCACCGCATCAATCATTGCGCGACTTTGGCACGCTGCTTCTCAATGCGCGCGCAACCAACGCTTCCTTACTTGCGATTCAATCTGACTTGGAGGGCGCACAAAACCGCATCGCGGCTGAACTCTTGGAGTATTTTTCCACGAACCGTGCTGCCGACGCCGACAGGTCAGATTTTTCATTTGCCGACTTTTTAGGTGAAAGCGACTCTGCTTTGAGCGTTCTCGACCACGCAACGCCGCCCGTCGTTGATGAGCCGCCGCTGATTGAACCCATCTCGATGGAAAACTTTTTACTTGACGATGCGGCAATTCACTCTCTGGACGATTCTGACCCAGTAGCTGGGCAAAAAGCCGCACAGTTTACTAATCTCATTGACAAGCAAACACCGGATATTCACGCGATGACGGAGGAGATGCTCGGAGACCAACTGCTCTCGGAATCGCCCTTGCTGGATTTAGAAGACAACCTCGACCTGACCGTGCCAAAACAACACACACCCGATTTACGCGACGCTGCGACGGAGGCGTTCAAGACGCCGCCACCAACCCCGACACCGGGAGATGACGCTAACCTTCTTGCCGACCTGAGCGGCATGGAACTTCCAGAACTGGACTTCGACTTGGGAAATCTATCTGATGCATCGCCCGCTGACTCAACGCCGCCAGCGCCGCTCAACATCAAGGAATTTAAGCCGCCGACCCAGACACCTGCATCAATGGAAGAACTTTCCGATGCACTTGCCTCAGAGATGAACAACGACTTACTTTCAGGAGAGTTTTTGTTCGATGAATCGCTTTTAAACGAAACCGCATCGGAAATTTCCGACACGTTGAAGAAAGATTTGTCGTCGCTCAACGATTTGACAAAACGCGCCGACAAAAAAGACGACACCGATTTGGATTTTGGCGATACGCTCGATGACGCATCATTTTTGCTCGACGCCGCGCTTGATGATGCCGAACTGCTCGATGAACCAGTTGTCTCCAAGCCCGACGCGCCATCTGTCGCTGCGCCTATCTCCAACGCGCTCGACGACTCGTCTGAACTTGTCTCTGCCGACAACTTCGCCAACATTTTCGACTCTTCCGATGCTGCGCTCGACTCCGGCAATGAGCTTGGTTCGTTCCTGCTCGATGATTCAACTGACCTCTCTGTGCCGCCTGAACCGCCACAGTCGCCAGCCCCCGAGAAGCCAGCGAAGAAGTTTGTGCCGGACGAGCTGCAACAAATCTTCCTTGACGAAGCCAACGAATACTTGGAAAAACTCAACGAGGATTTGCTCGAACTCGACAAGGTTGCCGATACTCAACAGCCCGATTTGGTCAATCGCGTGCTGCGCGGCTCGCATACCATCAAAGGCTCTGCCGCTATGGTTCAACTCCGAAACATCAGCGACCTTGCCCACAAAATGGAAGACTCGCTTCAACTCGTCCGTGATGAAAATCTCAAAATCCAGCGCCCGCTGCTCGATGTCCTCTTCCAATCGGCTGACGCCATCTCCACCATGCTCAACACCTTCCGAACCACCGGAACCGACACCTTCGACGGCAAAGAGGCGCTCGTAGAAACACTGAAAATTTACACGCAGCAGCTTGCCGAGTTTGGCGAAATTCGTGCCGACGGCGTTCCGCCTGCAAAATTGGCGAAGAAGTTTGTGCCAGATGAACTGCAACAAATCTTCCTTGACGAAGCCAACGAATACTTGGAAAAACTCAACGAGGATTTGCTTGAACTCGACAAGGTCGCCGATACCCAACAGCCCGATTTGGTCAATCGCGTGCTGCGCGGCTCGCATACCATCAAAGGCTCTGCCGCTATGGTTCAACTCCGAAACATCAGCGACCTTGCCCACAAAATGGAAGACTCGCTTCAACTCGTCCGTGATGAAAATCTCAAAATCCAGCGCCCGCTGCTCGATGTCCTCTTCCAATCGGCTGACGCCATCTCCACCATGCTCAACACCTTCCGAACCACCGGCACCGATGCCTTCGACGGCAAAGACGCGCTGTCGAGTATTTTGAAGAACTACACGGAGCAGTTGCAACAGCATAGGGAGATTAAAGAGGTTCTAACGCTTGCACAAGTTGCAAAAACAAAAGAAGCCAAGACTGAATCTGCTGAATCTGCACCGCCGCAAAAGAAATCTGGCTCGGTTGCCGAACAAACGGTTCGTATCGATATCAAATCGCTTAACAGTTTGGTTAACCTTTCTGCCGAACTGGTCATCTCGCGCAACCGATTGAACAACGAGCTGGCGGGACTGAGCAAATCCATCAACAAATTTTTGAAAGAGCGCAACCAACTCGGTCAGGTGAGCAAAAAAATTCTGAGCGCGATTCAGAAAGGCAGCAAAGACGGCGCTGGCTCAGTTACGGGCGCGTTCAGCGATGTGTTGAAAGAGTTTTCCGATACCGAGTTTGACCGATTCAGCGAGCTGGACATCATTTCGCGCGACATCAAGTCGAGCATGCTCAACCTCGACGATGCCATTTCTGAAATCCGCAGCGTCAGTTCGCTCTTGAACCAAAACATTGTCAAGGTCAGCAACATTGCCAACGACCTCAACCGCGAAATCGTGGGCATGAGAATGGTGCCGGTCAAGCAAATGTTCACGCGCTTCAGCCGCTCGGTGCGCGATATTGCTAAAATCGAGCAAAAAGACATTAACCTGTTGACCGAAGGCGAAGAAACCAAACTCGATAAAACGGTGATGGAAGATGTCATCGAGCCAGTGATGCACATCGTCCGTAACGCCATCGGTCACGGCATTGAAACACCTGATGTGCGCGTTGGCAAAGGCAAATCGCCGACTGGCTCGGTTACCATACGTGCGTATCAAAAAGGCAGCCGCGTTATTTTGGAAGTTGAAGACGATGGCGGCGGATTGCCAGTCGATAAAATCAAAGCGAAGGCTTTAAAGCAAGGTCTCATCACTGAGGCAGAAGCTGAAGCGATGAGTCCTGCGGCGGCAACTGAGCTTATCTTCCGCCCCGGATTTAGCACCGCCGATAAAGTCACGGAACTGCAAGGCAGAGGCGTCGGCTTGGACGTCGTCTATAACACCATCCGCCGTCTCAAAGGCACAACGAGCGTTGAGAGCGTGCCGGGCAAAGGCACGAAGTTTATCATTTCACTGCCGCTCACGCTTGCCATCGGCGACGCGCTCTTGGTCATGGCAAACGACTACACCTACGCGATTCCGCTTGAGCCAATTGTTGAGACGGGATACATCTCGACCGACACCATTGAGCAAGACGAAGATGGCAAACGCTACATCACCATTCGCGACGAGCGTATTGAACTGCGGTATCTCAATGACATCATCGGCTACGAGTCCGACGTGATGCTCTTCAAAGCCAAAGTTGCCGTCGCGGTCGTTCAAACCGACGATGGCAGAAAAGTTGCGATTGCGGTCGAGAAATTGCTTGGCAAGGAAGAAATCGTTGTTAAAACACTTGGCAAACACCTTCGCAACGTGCGCGGCATTATCGGCTCGACCATTCTCGGCGATGGTCAAGTGGTTATCATTTTAGACATTGAATATCTGCTTCGTTCCGATGAGCAAAAAGAGCGCGAGGTTTATGTCAATGTCGCGCCTCCGGCTGAAGCCGAACCTGAAGTTCAGTTGCCCGAAGTCAAACGTCGCAAGCGTAAAGGCGCGCGCATCACCGTGCTTCACGCCGACGACTCGCCGAGCGTGCGAAAATACGTGCAATCCGTTCTCAAGGGGGCGAACATCGATGTCATCTCCGCCGACGATGGTTTGAACGGACTCAACAAACTTCCGACTTCACAAGCCGACCTTGTGCTTACCGACCTTGAAATGCCGCGCATGAACGGATTTGAGTTCGTTTCCGAAATCCGTAAGATGCCGGAGTTTCTGGACATACCTGTGATTATCGTTACCGCGCGCGCTGGCGATAAACACCGCCGCACGGGCTTGGAACTTGGCGCGAATGCGTTCTTGAACAAACCGTTCGACCCGCAGCAACTTATCGAGACCATTGAAAACTTCGTCGCATAGGCTACACATCGGCGAGTCTTAACCGACACGGCTCGCCGACACGACATTCGCGTTTCTGCTTTCGCCCTGCTATATTTGGCGACTTCACACCCGAAGAACTTTTGCGTTTATCTTTTTTATGTCCGACACCAGCACGGTTCAAAACAAATTAGACGTTCTTGTTATCGACATCGGCGGCAAGCTCTTCGGCGTTGAGACGCTTGGCATCAAACGCATCGCTGAAATTTTACCTGAAGACCCAAGCGTCATCATTGAGCCCTATCTCGGCTCATATCAATTTCAGGGAGGGAAAATTCCGCTTATCAACCTTGCGAATTTCTTTAAACTTGGTTCGGCCACGCGCCTCGAGACCATCTACGTGCTGGTCTGCTCGTACCCAGAAACCCATGTAGAGACATTTGCGATTGCCGCGTCAAAAGTTTTAGGCAAACTGCCAGTCGTGTCCACGATACCGCTTCCGCTTGAGGCGATGCTTTATCCGGACATTTACAAATGCACATTTGAGTTCAACGGGTCGTATATCATTTTACTCGATTTGCAACACATTTTTGAGCGCGTCGTCGAGTTGGTTCGCTCGGAAGGAGCTTTGTAATGAACACACATGTTCAGAATTTTTTTGAAATCCGCATCGGTCGGTTTTTCTTTGCCATTCAGGCGCAATATGTTCGACGCGCATTGCCCGTCGTGCCGCATATTGATGTGCCGCTGATGCGCCCAAACTTCGGTGGCATCGTGCTTTACAATAAACGCTTCGTTCCCAAATTATTTTTGGATAGCCTGCTGGGCATCGGGCTATATCGGACATCAGTAACCGTTACGACGGATTCAACCGTTATTCTGGAAGTCGACGGCACGGTGTTTTGCTCGACCGTCAACGAGGTCGATACGGTCGCCAGCATCGGCGATTCGCATATTATGGCGGTTGAAAAATCACCAGAGTTTGGCTCGCCGATTTTCCCACGACGCGACTATCTCTTGGGTTACTTTGAGCATCGCCAAAAATCAATTTATATTCTCGATATGCTGCGTTTACATCACGATAGTTTTGCAGTGGGGCGTAACGTTTGAGCATCTTGAATTGTTTGTAGTTTCATCGTCAAAATTCATTCAATTTCAATCATCTCCTCTATGTCGGATACCGCAGATAAACGTCGCGTTCTCATCGTCGACGACGAACAAAATATTCCTGTTGGAATCTTAAAAACGCTCGGCAAATCGGGTCGTTACTACACGAAACACGCCCAAAGCGGCGACTTAGCAATTGACATTTTAGCGCAAGAGCCGTTTGACCTTGTTATTACGGACATTAAGATGCCGAACAGCAAGGCGCAAGGCGTCGATGTGCTTCGGCACGTCAAAGAAAAATTTCCCGATGTTGGGGTCATTGTCATGACCGCTTACGGCTCGACGCAGGTTCAAGAGGAAGCCTCACGGCGCGGCTCGCTGCTCTACATTGAGAAGCCGTTTGAATTAGACCAACTTTACAGCACAGTCGAGGATTATTTCGGGCGACGCGAACAAGCAGCCAAAGGCGCTGCCTCAGCCGCGCCAAAGGAAAGCGTCTCAGGCGTCATTCCCGGCTTGCAATTGATGGACGTCATTCAGATGAACTGTCTCTCGCGCGTAACCGCCACACTGCACATCAAGAGCAGCGCTGGCGAGGGCATCATTTGCTTTAACAAGGGCAATATCACGCACGCCGAAACCGCCTCGCGCTCTGGTCGAGATGCCTTCTTCGAAATCGTTACATGGCAAGGCGGTAGCTTCGATACAATTGAGCAAATTCCACCGACGGTTACGATTATGGACAGTTGGGAGCAACTGATGATTGAAGCCATGCAACAAATGCCCGACACGCCCACGCCGACCGACGAAGTTGTCTCGAAACCAAAAGTACAAGTCGCGAAAACAGCCGCGAAAGACGACGTCGGCGACACGTCAAAAATGCTCGACCGCGTCTTGGAAAGCGCCCGTGCAGAAGCGGCGTTTCTTGTAACGCACTCGGGGTTCATTCTGGATAAGCGCTTGAACACGTCGAGAATTGATTTGACGAAATCGGGCGATGAAATTGCAAAATTGCTCCCAGGTATTTTTTCGGTCAGCAAAGCTGTCGCAGGCGGCACGCTCACGGAAATTGTGCTGCGCTTCGCCGATAAAAACATTATGATTCGCAACGTCGTTGGCAGCGATATTTTGTTCATTGTCATTTCGCCGTCCGTTGTTACATCGGGCGAGATGTTTAAAGCCATTGACCGTGAATCCGAAACAATTAAAAAAATCCTGTAAGAACGGTTTTGCAATTGAACGGGTTTTCGTAACTTTCACTTCGTTTTCAGCCGACACGGTTACACGGTTATTAAAGTTATGCGAAATTTTAGCGAGGTCATCTCACTTTTTCAAGGCTTGCCATCCGTGGAGGGCGTTTTACTCATAGACAGCGACGGGCTAACGCTTGCGTCCTCGTTTAGCGATAAAGATGCACACATCGCGCTTTCTCCGACATTTCATTTATTGCTCGATGGAATGTTCAAAACATTAGAGACCATTGGCGAATCGGCAAATCAAGTATGCATCGTTCAAGATGCCCGCGTGATTTTTGCGATTCCTGTTTATGACCTTATTCTCGTGGTTTATTCTCAAAAACAGTATCTTGCAGAATTGCAAGCCAAACTGCACGACACAGCAGCGATTCTGCAAGCAATTGCAAAACCGAACTTTCAAACTACATAACTGACAAAAGACTACAACGATGGCAAATATCAATTATGCAAATAAGGAAATCATCATCAAGATTGTCTACTATGGCCCCGGAATGAGCGGCAAGACAACCAACTTACAGGTGATTCACCAGATGGTTCCCCAAGACGCCGCCAGCAAGATGATTTCGCTTGCAACAGAGCAAGACCGCACCCTCTTCTTCGATTTACTTCCGCTTTCGCTTGGCTCCGTTAAAGGCTTCAACACTAAGTTTCAACTTTACACCGTCCCTGGTCAAGTCTATTACAACACGACGCGAAAGCTCGTGTTGAACGGGGTCGATGGCGTTGTCTTCGTTGCCGATTCTCAACAAGGTAAAATGCCCGAAAACAAAGAGAGCTTGGAGAACCTGAAGGAGAACCTTGCCGAATACGGCATCGATATGTCGAAGTTTGCTGTCGTGATGCAATACAACAAGCGCGACCTGCCCAATGTGTATTCTATTGACGAGCTTCAAAGGGAATTGAATCCCTACGGCTTTCCATACAGCGAAGCCGTCGCTTTCAAAGGCACAGGCTTGATGGAAACGCTGAAACTTATTAGCAAATTGACGCTCGCTCGCATCGGTCAAAAGACAGGCACTACCGCTGCACCTGCCGAAGCACCAGCTCAGCCCGCTGCCCAATCTACGCCGCAAGCCAGCAGCGAATTCTTCAAGAATTTGCAAAACAAAATGAACAAGTAAGTTTAAGTTTAACGCGGCTTTTATTACGGGCGAACCTTGCGAGTTCGCCTTTTTTATTTCCGCTTGAATTGCCAACTTGTGTCATCAACCCAATTGCAATGAGCTACGAATTCAATGAAGTTATAGAGACGCTGCGCATGACCGAAGTCGAGCAGTTCGATATTCGCACCGTAACGCTCGGCATCAGTTTGCGCGACTGCGCCAGCCACAACATAGATGTCGCCAAAAGTAAAATCCGCGCGAAAGTCATGCGGCTCGCCTCAAAACATCTCGCCGTTGCAGCCGAAGTTGAAGCGATGTATGGCATTCGCATTGCCAACAAACGACTTTCTGTTACGCCTATCTCCATTCCCTTCGACGCGTTCCGCGAACAGGAGTTCATCGAACTTGGCACAACGCTCGATGCCTGCGCACGCGAACTCGGCGTTGATTTCATCGGCGGCTACTCTGCCCTTGTCGAGAAAGGCATGACCGTGGGCGAACACGCATTGGTCAACTCTGTGCCAGATATGATGGCAGCGACGACACATATTTGCTCAAGCATCAATGTTGCTACGACGAAAGCGGGTATCAATATGGACGCCGTGCGTCTGATGGGCGGACTTGTCAAATCCATTGCCGCAAAAACGCCGAAGGCGGAAGGATGCTGCAAGTTTGTGGTATTCTGCAATGCTCCCGAAGATAACCCATTTGTTGCGGGCGCGTTTCACGGCGTCAGCGAGCCGGACGTCTCGCTCAACGTCGGCATTTCAGGACCGGGCGTCGTGCTTGCCGCCGTGCGCGAAGCGGGACGCTGCGACTTTGGCACGCTTGCCGAAACGATTAAACGCACAGCATTTAAAATTACCCGAGCTGGTGAATTGGTCGGACGCGCCGTGGCGGAAAAATCAGGCGTGCCGTTTGGCATTGTCGATATCTCGCTTGCGCCGACGCCCGCGTGGGGCGACAGCATTTCGGAAATTCTCGAGGCCATCGGCGTCGAATCAGTCGGCGCACCCGGCACCACTGCCGCGTTGATGATTCTCAACGACAATGTCAAGAAAGGCGGAATGATGGCGAGCAGTTACGTCGGCGGCATGTCGGGCGCATTCATTCCTGTCTCGGAAGACGCAGGCATGATTCGCGGTGTTGAGCGCGGCTCGCTCTCGATTGAAAAGTTGGAAGCCATGACAAGCGTTTGTTGCGTCGGCTTAGATATGGTCGCCGTGCCGGGCGATACGCCTGCGGAAACCATTTCAGCTATCATTGCTGACGAATGCGCTATCGGCGTGATGAACAACAAAACCACCGCCGTGCGAATGATTGCCGCGCCCAACACCAAAGCAGGCGACACCGTCGACTACGGCGGCTTACTCGGCAAAGCTATTGTGATGCCCGTCAGCACGTTCCGTTCAACGGAGTTCATACACCGCGGCGGACGCATTCCTGCCCCAACACGCGGGCTAACGAATTAACCCGTTTTGCGGTTTGGTAATACAGTTGCGCTCATTCATTTGAAATAAACTTATTTGCTATGTCATCACCAGTAGATGTTATCGTCATCGGCGCAGGCATCGGCGGACTTACCGTTGCTGCACTTCTGCAACATGCAGGACTCCAGACGCTCACATTTGAACAGCACACCGTCGGCGGCGGCAGCGCATCGCTCTTCCGAAAAAAAGGATACACCTTCGATGCAGGCGCGTCAATGTTCTATGGCTTCGGCAAAAATGACCAAAGCGGTTCACTGAATTTGCATCGCCGCATCTTCGATCGTTTGGGGGTCGAGGTGCGCGTCGTGCCTGACCCGGTTCAGATTCATTATCACCTGCCGAATGATTTTCAAGTGGCGACGTATTACGACCGCGAGAAGTTTTTAAATGAACTCATCGAACGTTTTCCCAGCGAGGCAAAGGGAATCCGTGCGTTTTATGATGAACTCGATAAGGTTTTTCAAATCATCAGCGCGTTTCCCGCTGGCTCGCTCGAAGACATCGGGCATCTGACGAAACTCGCGTTCAAGTATCCGAAAAAAGTTTTCAACCTTGCGCTCCAAACGTTCAAATCTATGGGCGGCGAAGCCAGAAAGTTCATCAAGAACGAAGAGCTTTTGCGCTTCATCGATATTGAGTGCGAGTCGTGGGCATTGCAAGACGCTTCGGCGACGCCGTTTGTCAACGCAGGCATTTGCTTGGCAGACCGACATCACGGCGGCATCAATTATCCGATTGGCAGTTCAGGCGCGATTGCAAACGCGCTTGTCGACGGCATTCGAAAGTTCGGCGGCAAGGTTCGCTTCGCTGCACCCGTCGACGAAATTCTCATGAAGAACGGCAGCGCGGTCGGCGTGCGGTTACAAAATGGCGAAGAGCATTTCGCCAAAGCCATCGTCAGCAACGCAACAATTTGGGATACCTTCGGCAATTTGGTTAAAGACGACCGATATAAGGTTGACGAGTCGAGATTTGAGGTGGCGCCGAGTTGGTTTCAATTGCACTTGGGCGTTGATGCTCGAATTTTTCCCGAAGGCTTTCATGTGCATCACATCATCGTTGAAGATTGGAACACCTATCGAGACATCGGCGGCACCATTCGCTTCTCTGCTCCGTCGCTCTTGGACAGAACTTGCGCGCCCGACGGCAAACACGTGCTTCATGTGTTCACCACTGGCGTTGCTGAACAGTGGAACAAGCGCTTCCCGAAAGACCCTGACTACGAAGCAATGAAACAGCGCTACGCCGATGCCCTCATTCGACGCACCGAGAAAATTCTGCCCGGACTTTCAGGCGCTATTGAGCTTCAATACATTGCCACGCCGCTCACGCACAAGCGCTATTTGAAACGATATTTAGGCTCTTATGGTCCGCTCTTGAAGAAGGGGCAAATCGTTTTACAGAAACCGCAGAACTCGACGCCAGTGAAGAATCTATATGCGGTCGGCGACAGTTGTTTTCCCGGCCAAGGCGTCATTGCCGTTACTTATTCGGGCGTCTCGTGCGCGCACTTAATTAGCAAAAAGTTCGGCTTGAAATTCGAGTATCTCTAATCGGTCGTGCGTCAACGTGGTGCTGACGGCGAAACGCTGCCATCATGACTGAACAATGGACTGCGTCGCTACGCTCGAAATGAGGGCGTCTCATGACGAAGGCGCAAGTAACTGAGCGCCATCCAGACAACGCTTAATAGCGCGAGATGTTCACGCTCGAGACGCCTGCGTCAATATCGATGTAAATTTTCTTTGCGCTGGTTTGAAAATTATCGGTGTAGTATTTCCTTCCGCTTTTTTGAAAGCCGTCAAAGTCTTCGCTGGCAAGCGCGGCGTCGGAAGTAATTTCGCAGCCGACCCCCTTCGGAATTTTAATATCAATCGATGCCGCGCCTGCCCGCAATCGCATACGCGATTCTGTCGCACGGTCGCCCAGTTTAATGTCAATTGACGCCGCACCTGCATCTATCGCAAGGCTCTCAATGTGGTAATTACTGAAATCCAAGTCTGCCGATGCCGCGCCGATGTCGCAGCTCACGTTCCAAATCGGTCTCGAGTTCAGTTTCAGGCGAACTCTGTTCTCGACATTGGCTAATGAAAAAAACTTTTGTTTGGTCAATTGGACGTTAAAGACTTCAATATCGTCTTTGCGTTTTCGTTTGATGCGGTAGTCGCCAACGTTGGTTTCGGCATCGAGGTCGATGAAGTTGTCGGTTGTGCCGCCGATGTTGAGGTCGCCTATGCCAGCATCGAAATTCAATCTCGCCCGTATCGCGGTGCTGTCGTAAGGCTCCGACAGGGTTTGACTTGTGGTAACAGCGACTGCACTGCTTGTGATGTTATCGACTTTGGTTTCAATCATCGACGGGATTCGCCAGAGCGTCGTCCAAGCAATAACTGCCACCAACGCTGCCGACCCACCCGTGAAAAGTCCTTTCAGCAATCGATTTTCCATCAAGAAGGCAACACCGAAGAGTATCAGCGCCAGAGGCCAGTACTTGAAGAGTTCAACGCCCGAAAATGCCGACACGCCGAAATTTTTGAGCAGAAACAGCGCGCCTGTTCCCAATAAAAATGTTCCCCAGAAAATGCTGCCGAGTTTCATAGTGCCTAATGAAAAAAAATTTTGTTAAAGCATTGAGACGTCGGAATAGCACACGCCTCTACTCTGATTTTTGAAATGTTCTCCAGAGCAACGCACCGCCAATGCCCATCAATAAAATCGGAAAGGCGTATTTGAAACTGAACTGAGGAATGAGCATATCGGCGAGTAGGACGACCCCCAACACGATGAGTGCGATGCCCGCAATCGTTGTGCCTTTGGATTTGTCGCTGCTTCGCGGCTCGATATTGAACGCTGCGTCAGCATTGAGTTCAGACGCAAGTCCAGCAGGTTCGGTTTGGCTGAACTGTTCTTTTTCGGGCATTAAAACCCAGAGGACGACGTAGGCGAACAGTCCGCCGCCACCCACTAAGAGGGCGACTAAAAATATCAAGCGGACAATGACGGGGTCAATTTCAAAGTAGTCAGCAAGCCCGGCGCAAACGCCGCCAAGAACTCGCTCTCTGGTCGTGCGGTAAAGTCTCTTCTGCATAATCGGCTTCGAAAGATGTTGTCAATCTGTGGAATATGCGAATATGCGTTAAATCACAAGATATGTTTCAGTTTTTTGTCGCTTACACGTCGGAACGCCCTTCGAGCGCGCGCGTCAGCGTGGCTTCGTCGGTGTATTCCAATTCGCTGCCAATCGGAATACCGCGTGCAATCCGCGAGACTTTCAAGCCAAGCGGTTTTAGCAATTTGGACAGATATAGCACCGTTGTCTCGCCCTCGACTGTCGGATTGAGCGCCAAAATAATTTCTTTGATTGACTGTGAACCTGCTGCCGAAAGCCGTGCGAGCAGTTCCTTGAGTTTGAGGTCATCAGGACCAATGCCATCGAGCGGCGAAATGACACCATGCAAGACATGATAAAGTCCTGTGTATTGGTTTGTTTTTTCGAAGGCAATCACGTCGCTTGGCGATTCGACAATGCACAGCATTGAGCGGTTGCGTTTTTGACTGGTGCAAATCGAACACGGGTTATGGTGTTTGTCGGTCATATTTTGACACTCCGAGCAATAGACGACGATTTCTTTCGCGTCCATCAGGGCTTTGGCGAGCAGTTCGACATCTTCTTTTTTTTCACGAAGCACGTGCAGCGCCAATCGTTGTGCCGTCTTTTTACCGATTCCCGGAAGTTTGGCAAATTCTTCAATCAAAGTTTCAATCGCTTGTGATGTGTATCGCATGCAAAAATTTCTTGGAAAGTTGTAGATTGATTCGTTTATAGAGTGTCAAGAGTAACCAATGAATTTACGACGGCTTGCCAAATCCTTTTCATTAGCGACGCTTGCTGCTTTTCTTTTTTTAAGCCTGTCATTTTTAAGTCTGTCGTGCAGCGAAAAAAAATCGCCGTCCTCTCCAAGCATCAAGCCTCCTTCATCTATCCCAGTTACAGAGCTTACGCTAATCCGTGCGCTTCCTATCGAGGGCGTTGCAGGCATAGAGCCGTCGGGACTGATACTTTATCGGGACACGCTTTTTAGCATCTCGGACGACCATGACGACACGATTTATAGACTTCTCTTAGGCGACACCTGCGCCACTGCCGAACCACACCTTCGTTTCAGCGCGCCCAACGGACTTTTGCCGCTCGATTTTGAAGGCATTACCATTGACTCAAGCGGAAATTTCTATCTCGTCAGCGAAACCGAGTTTCGGATTTTGCGCGTCTCTCCCAACGGCGATGCCACATGGGTAACGCCAAGCCTCAGAGAATTTGGCGACGCCAACGGGCTATTTCGAAAACCCAATGCTTATCTCGAGGGCATTGCTTATGTTGATTCGTCGCGGTTTATTCTGTGTGCGGAACGCTCGCCGCGCGGCTTACTGACAATTGATGTCAAGCATTTTCCGAACAACTCGGCTGCCTTCAGCTGCGATGACACGCCGTTTCACATTGCGCCGCCGCGCGTTCCGGATTTCGCCGACGTTTTTTTCGAAAGCGGACATCTCTACGCATTGCATCGCGCTGCCGACGCAATTAGTTTGATGCACGTTCAAAACGATTCAGCGACGGAGCAACGTGCATGGTCGTTCCACGCGACGGTTTCAAAACCACAATATCTTTACCGCGATAACCAGTTCGGACACGCCGAAGGCTTTTGTATGGACAGTGAAAAAATTTACGTCGTTCTCGATAACAACAACGACAGCCGCCAAGCTGACGCCTCTGACCGACGCCCGATGCTTTTTATTTTTCAGCGTCCGCCTGCGCTTGCAAGACTTCCCGACTCTCCGTAGCTTAAAGCAGTTTACAGTCATTCAACATTTTTGAAAAGGAGAGGATTATGAGTTCCACTGTATCTGGCAGCGCAAGTTGGTCGTCGCCCGTTTATCCACTTCCCGTTGTTTCCAACGATAGACAAACGAAAGAAACGCTGTGCAGTTCTTGCGGGCTGTGTCAAGTTCGCGCGTGGCCATCGAAGGAGAGTTTTCAAAGTTGCGTGTTTGAATTGGGCTGGCTCGGTGAGCAAGAGAAAGCTGTTTTCGGCAGAGAGCGCAACGCGGACAATCTCGATGAAGCTCGATTTGGCATTACGCGCCAGCGCTTTGTAGCCAAACTAAAACAGCCCATTGCGGGCGCGCAGTGGAGCGGCATCATAACGCATCTCTCGCTCAAAGCGTTAGACGCCAAGCTCGTCGACGCCGTCGTTACCTTGCACCGCAGCAAGGCAGATTTTTTCATTCCTGAGCCTGCACTGGCAATGACCAAAGCCGATGTGCTTGCCGCGCGCGGCAGCAAGCCGGTCATTTCGCCCGTCTTAAAATCGCTTGAAACAGCCTATCAAAAAGGCGTGAAGAAATTGCTCGTCATCGGTGCGTCGTGCCACATTCACGTCATGCGCGATTTTCAGAGGCGGTTTCCATATCTGCAAGACGTCGAAATTTATGCGTTAGGGATTCCGTGCGTCGACAACATCAAGCCGAAAAAATTGCGGTGGATTTTGGAGAAACTCTCGCGCTCGCACCAAACGGTGGTCTACTACGAATTTATGCAGGACTTCACGGTGCATTTGCGGCACGAGAACGGCGACCTCGAAAAAGTCCCGTATTTCAGTCTGCCACAAGAGCTTTCGCGGGTTGATTTATTTGCGCCCAGTTGCACAAGTTGCTTCGATTACCTCAATAGTTTGGCGGACATGACCGTTGGCTACATTGCGGCGCCGCTCGTCGGCGAGGAAAAACGCCAATGGGTGATGGTTCGCACCGAGAAAGGCGACGCGCTGTTGAAACTCATTCAAGATGATTTGGATGTCTTTCCAGAGACGGCGGCAGGCGACGCCAAAAAAGGACTGAAGAAACTCATTCCGCACTTGAAAAAACTTGTCGAGCAAAATCCTGATGATGTCAAAGCAGGACGCAAGATTCCCATTTGGATTGGCAAACTTCTGGCTGCATTGGCGTATCGGTCGGGACCGAGGGGCATTGAATTTGCCAAACACTCGGTCGATTACCACCTGATTCGGAACTACTTTTTCGTCAAGAAACATTATCCCGAAAAACTGACCACGCTTGTTCCAAAGCATGTCTACCGGCTGCTCAAAGAATACGACCTTGAAGCGTGAGTTTCTCTTGAAACGGTGCTGAGATTGTTTTGACACTCAACGCCGTTTGCCGTTACGCGCGCGTCCTAAGCCTGTTCAGCCTTTATTTTTCAGCACCATTACCTCGACGATTTTGGTGGCTGTTTCGTTTGCAATTCCGAGTTCGCTTTGCAAGTGATTGAGAAAGCGTTTTTCAGGTTCCTCCACTGCGCCATCGGCAAGCGTTAGGTCGCTGGCGACTGCAAAGACCGTTTCTTTCAGGTCGGGCGAGATTGACCTTGCCGCCTCTGCAATTAAGCCACTAACGCCCAAGCGGCGCATGACGCCGTTGATGCGCTTCAACATCGCGCTGAACTGCTCTTTCGACCAGCCTTCGTAGAGTTTCATGCGCGTGAGCGTGTTGGTCAGCTGTTGATTTTCTTCGGGCGAGACTTGCCCGTCCGCCGCCACTGCGACAAGCGCGATTGCCGCAAAGGAATCGCTCGCGCTCAGCGTATTGTCGCCTTCCGTTCCCGCAAGGGCTTCGTTGATGGTTTCCGACATAAAGAAATTTGTTTGGTTATTTTACAAGCAACATTTTTCGAGTTTCGGTAAATGTGCCAGATTGCA
>Ga0272446_1001084_pt1 | contig 40720 bp, 31 predicted proteins | sample YNPCB0061_FD_194587 | JGI IMG/M metagenome (GOLD analysis project Ga0272446, IMG submission 194587) | Hot spring microbial mat communities from Yellowstone National Park, WY, United States - YNP-CB-006-1 | ecosystem: Environmental > Aquatic > Thermal springs > Hot (42-90C) > Sediment | place...
CCCGACTCGGCTGCCGGGACCGGCCTGTCCGACGAGGCCGTCCCGGCAGCGGCGGACGAGCGGGAACGGGCGCCACGGGCAGGCGCGGCGGACGAGCGGGAAGAAGCTGCGCACGAGGGGAGCGGGCGCGGCACGCCAGGTGCTCGCCAGCGACCGAACGCCGGCATCCGCCCGGTCCACCTGGCCCTCGCCGTCGTCGCTCTCCTGGCCGGGGCGGCGCTCTTCCTGTCGGGCTTCTCGCTCGGCGCCCGGACCGCCTCGATGCCCGGCACGCCGGCCGGCGAAGAGCAGCTGTGGGCTCCGTTCTGGGACACCTATCACGCGATCCGGGAGCGCTACGCGGGCGGCGAGGTCGACCCCAAGGCGCTCGTCGAAGGCGCGATCAAGGGCCTGGTCGAGGCGCTCGGCGATCCCTATTCCTCCTACCTGACCCCCGAGGAGTATCGCCAGACACTCCAGGGGATCTCCGGCCAGTTCGAGGGGATCGGAGCCGAGGTCGGGACGAAGCGCCCGGACGGCACGACCGCCGCCTGTTCCCGGCTCGGGGCGGACTGCCTGCTCGTCATCGTCGCGCCGCTCGACGGGTCGCCGGCCCTGAAGGCGGGGCTGCGCACGGGCGACGTCATCGACCGGATCGACGGCCAGTCGGTCGGCGGGCTGACGATCGACGAGGCGGTCCGCCGGATCCGCGGACCGAAGGGCACGACGGTCACCCTGACCGTCGTGCGCGGCGGCGGTGCGCCGTTCGAGCTGTCGATCACCCGCGACGTGATCATCCAGCGCGAGGTGATCGCGAAGGACCTCGCCGGCGGGCAGGTCGGCTACATCCGGGTGACCGGGTTCAGCGACAACGCGGCGGCCGAGTTCGTCAAGGTCCTCGCCGCCGACGTCCGGGCCGGCCAGCGCCGGATCGTGCTCGACCTGCGCGGCAACCCGGGCGGGTTCGTCACCGCCGCCCGCCGGATCGCCAGCCAGTTCATCGCCTCCGGCCCGATCTACTGGCAGGAGGACGCGCAGGGGAACCAGGTTGCGACCGAGGCTGAGCCGGGCGGGGTGGCGACCGACCCGTCGATCCGCGTCGTCGTCCTGATCGACCAGGGGAGCGCCTCGGCCAGCGAGATCGTGGCCGGCGCGCTCCAGGACACGAAGCGCGCGACGCTCGTCGGCGAGCGCTCGTTCGGCAAGGGCACCGTCCAGGAGTGGCAGCCGCTCGAGAACGACATGGGTGGCTTCCGCCTGACCGTCGCCAAGTGGCTCACCCCGAACAAGCGCTGGATCCACCACGTCGGGCTGACCCCGGACGTGCCGGTCTCCGTCCCCGCCGATACGCCGCCCGACCAGGACCCGGTCCTCGACCGGGCGCTCCAGCTCCTGGCCGCCCAGGCCGCGCTTGCCCGGGCCGCGTAGCCAGCGCCGACAGGGGGTGCGGGCGCCGGGGCGGCCAGGGGGCCGGCGGCACGGGCGCCGGCGCGAACAGGGGCCGGCGCGAACAGGGCGCCGGCGCGAACAGGGGCCGGCGCGAACAGGGCGCCGGCGCGGGGGCACGGGGCCGGTGCGGGGGCGCCGGGGCTGCCTCAGGCGGTGACGAGGCCGGCACCCACCGCCGGCTCGACCGCGAACACGGCTGGCGTCAGGCCCGTGCGGGCGGAGTAGTCCCGGTCCACGGCTGCCCGGAGGTCGTCGATCGCGTCGCGGGCAACGAGGTTGATCGTGCAACCGCCGAAGCCGGCCCCGGTCATCCTCGCTCCGACGACGCCCGGGGTCGAGTTCGCGATCTCGACGAGCGCGTCGAGTTCCGCGGAACTCACCTCGTAGAGATCGCGCAACGAGGCATGACTCTCGGCGAAGAGCCGGCCAACCGCGGCGAGATCACCCGCCTCCAGGGCTGCGACCGTGGCCAGGACACGGCCGTTCTCGAGCACGACGTGCTCGCACCGCCGGTACGTCTCCTCGTCGACGCGGGCGCGCACCTCCGGCAGCATCCCGGGGGTGACATCGCGCAGGGCGCGGATCGAGGGATCGATCCCGGCGAGAACGGAAACCGCCGCCTCGCACTGGGCGCGTCGGGCGTTGTACTCGGATGCCACGAGCCGGCGCGACGATCCGGTGTGACAGACGACCAGGGCGTGGCTCGCGAGCGGGATCGGCACCGGCCGCCAGGCCAGCGTTCGGCAGTCGAGGAAGAGCGCGGCGCCCCGGACACCGAGCGAGGAAGCGAACTGGTCCATCAGACCCACGTTCGCCCCCACGTATGCATTCTCCGCCCGCTGGCAGATCCGGGCCCGCGTCAGGCCGTCGGTTCCTCCGCCAGTCCCGTCGGTCAGCGCCCACAGGGATGCAAGCTCGAGCGACGCCGACGAGGAAAGACCGGCCGAGGCGGGCAGGGTACTGGCCAGGATGCCGCGGAACCCCCGGGTCGCAATTCCGGCCTCGGCCAGGGCCCAGGCCGTCCCGGCGACGTAGTCGATCCAGGTCCCGGTCCGGGGCCCGATCGCGTCGAGGTCGAGCGACGCCCGCTCACCCGTCGCTTCGATCGTGATCTCGACCCGCCGATCGTCCGCCGGCAGGAAGGCAATCCAGATCTCGCGATCGATCGCCGCGGGCAGAACGAAGCCCTCGTTGTAGTCGGTGTGCTCGCCGATCAGGTTCACCCGGCCCGGCGCCCGGACGACCCGCGCCCGGTCGGGTTCCGCATCGACCGCCGGCTCGATCTTCGCCAGCGCCTCGACCAGGGCGGCCCGGTCGAGACGGGCCGTGGTGTCCACGCGGCTCAGGGCTGAACCTCGACGACGAGCGCCTCGGCCTCCTCGCGCGCCGGAACCCCGATTCGCGCCAGGAGGGCGGCACTCGCCTCGGGCAGGGTGTCGTTGATGAACAGACCGGTCGCGGTCTCCACCGACGCTCGGACCTTCATCAGGCGAGCGCTGCGGTGGGGGGGCAGGAACTCGAACGCCAGGTGCCAGTCGGGGGCGCCATCAGGGGCCTCGAGGGCAACCATCATGTACGGCAGCTCGAAGCTGAACAGCCCGTCGTAGCGCAGGACGACCTGGCGCAGGGCGGCCGCCAGGTCGCGCTGCTCGGCCGGTTCCAGGTCGGTCAGGCGACGGAGACCGTGGCGGCGGGCACGGACGTGGACCTCGAACGGCCAGCGCGGGGCGAACGGAACCGCAATGACGAAGCTGTCGTTGCGGTCGAGGACCCGCTCGCTGGCGCTGTCTCGGGCCACGACAGCGCAGGCGAGGCAGTCCCGGTGCTCGTTTCGATGCCGGGCGAGCGCAGCGACACGGGTTCCGATCAGTGGTGGCAGGCGATCGAAGGCGTAGATCTGGCCGTGGGGGTGGGAGATCGTGGCCCCGACCGCATGTCCGCGGTTTTCGAAGGCCATGACGAACCGGTGGCCAGGGTCGGCCCACAGCTCACCGGTCCGGTCGCGCCAGACCGCGACCACCCGCGCGAGCTCGAGCGGCGAGAGCGTGGCCAGAGAGCCGGTGTGCTGCTCGGTGTACAGCACGACCTCGCAGCGCCCGAGGGACGGAGCGAAGCCCTCGCCCGATGGCGGAGCCGGCGGATCGGGAACCAGGGACGGGAACCGGTTGTCGAAGACGGCGGCGTCGTAGCTGAACGGGATCTCGGGGCCGCCGGGGCAGAGCGGACAACCGGTCCGCCGGACGACCGTCGGAGCGCCGACGGCAGCCGAGCCCGCGACCGAGGTGTTGGGCCGGACGTTGCGCGCCGGCGAGATGGCGACCCAGCTGTCGGTGAGCGGATCATGGCGCTGATGAAGCGCCGCCGGCTCGACGGCTGGCATGTCAGCGGGCGGGCGGCCGCGCAGCTCGCCGTAGACGCGAAGAAACCGGCCGTCTCGCGCCACGAAGTCGTGCCTGGCAAGGACCGCCGGTGCAACCTCGATCGATGGCCGGCGACCGGGCGTGCTGCCCGCCCCCGGGGTCACGCCCTGCGCGTCGGGGCGCCGGGACCGGAAGCCGGGTCCTCGACACCCACCCCGCGCCTGTGACCGCGTGGGGACCCTGCCGAGCTGGCGCGCGCGACCGGGACCACGACCAGATTCTCGGGCCGAGGCTCGGGCGTGACGATGACAACGTCCCCGATCTGGCTGGCCAGGGTCTGCCGCGCGGACTGATCGAGGCCGTCGTCGGTGATCAGCACTTCCGCCTGGTCCAGTCGGGCGATCGAGGCGATCCCGATCACGCCCCACTTGGTATGGTCCGCGACGACAACCAGTCGACGCCCAGCCTCGATGAGCGCCCGATCCGTATCGGCCTCGAGAAGGTTCGGGCAGGTGAACCCGGAGTGCGGTTCCATGCCGTGCACGCCGACGAAGACGAGGTCGACGTGGACAGTTCGCAAGGCGGCGACGGCGAACGGGCCCACCAGGGCCTCCGATGGAGTCCGGACGCCGCCGGTCAGGATGATCGTCTGGTCAGGCCGCCCCGAGTGGTAGAAGACGTCCGCGACCGGGATCGAGTTCGTCACGATCGTGATCCCCGGCGTATGGATGAGCCACCGGGCGAGTGCATGGGTGGTCGTGCCGGCGGAGATCGCGATCGCCATACCGGGTTCCACCAGGTCGGCTGCGGCGCTCGCGATCGCGTCCTTCTCCGCCTGCTGCCGGCCCGACTTGGCAATGAAGGTCGGCTCGAACAGGGCCCGCTCGGCGAGGCCGGTTGCGCCGCCATGCACCTTGTCCAGGAGGCCGCGGTCGCTCAGGCTCTCGAGGTCACGGCGGATCGTCATGTCCGACACGCCAAGCTCCCGGACGAGGTCCGCCACCCGAACGGCCCCGGTCTCACGAACGCGCTCGAGGATCGTGGCCTGCCGCTGGCGGGCGAGCATCACCCGGTTTCGAGGGGCGCCCAGCTCGCGGCCGGCGCGAGCTGCTGGTTCCGTTCGCGGTCGCTCGTTCACCGCGCAAAGCTTGAGGCAAGACCGCGCGAAAGTCAACGGAGTCGCACATCCAGAAGGCCGTCATGCGCCAGAAACCTTGACACCGACCGAGGCCCCGTTCACACTGCGCGTGAACCTGCGGGCGAACATGTTTGATTTTGTCGCAGGCACGAACAGAGGAGGTACCATGCCAGAAGCGCTCACCATGCACGGTCGCCCGCTTCGCGGGCTGGCCGGGCTGGCCATCGTGGCCGTCCTGGTGACGGCCTGCGGAGGCGGGGCCACACCCGCGCCGACGGTCGGCCCGACGGAGGCGCCGGCGGCGACCTCCGCACCGTCGAGCTCGGCCGCCGCCAGCCTGGGCGAGACGACGCTTGGTTCGAACGAAAGCGACGAGGCCCCGAAGGCGGCCGTCCAGGCGATCGTCGACTACTGCCAGGCCAAGACGGGGATCACCGTCAAGGTCAACGTCAACGATCACAACACGTTCCAGAACCAGATCAGCTCGTATCTCCAGGGAACGCCGGACGACGTCGTGAAGTGGTTCGCCGGCAACCGGCTCCGCTTCTTCGCGGCGCAGGGCCTCGTCGCCCCGATCGACGACGTCTGGGCGAAGATCGAGCAGTACATGACCCCGGGCCTCAAGGCCGCCTCCCAGGGCTCCGACGGGAAGATGTACTTCGTCCCCGTCTACAACTACCCGTGGGTGGTCCTCTATCGCAAGAGCCTCTTCGCCGAGAAGGGCTACACGATCCCGAAGACGATCGACGAGTTCAAGGCCCTGGGCGACAAGATGAAGGCTGACGGGCTCGTCCCGCTCGCCTTCGGCGACCAGGACGGGTGGCCGGCGATGGGCACCTTCGACATCCTGAACATGCGTCTCAACGGGTACGCCTTCCACATCGGGCTCATGGAGGGCCGCGAGAAGTGGAGCGACCCGAAGGTGAAGGCCGTCTTCGAGCTCTGGCGCAACCTGCTGCCCTACTTCCAGGAGGGCGCCCCGGGCCGCACCTGGCAGGATGCCGCGAAGGTCGCGCTGGTCGACAAGAAGGCCGGCATGTACTTCCTGGGCACGTTCGCCGTGGAGCAGGCGGGCACCGAGAACGTCTCCGACGTCGGCTTCTTCCCGTTCCCGCTCCTCGGCACCGCCTACGACAGCGAGAACGCGATCGACGCCCCGATCGACGGCTTCATGATGTCAGCCAACCCCAAGAACCCCGACGCAGCGAAGGCCTTCCTGGAGTGCGCGGGGACACCCGAGGCACAGGTGGCCTACGTCACCAGCCCCGGCATCGGCAGCGTGGCCGTCTCGCCGCAGGCCGACACGAGCAAGTACAACGAGGTCCAGAAGGCCTCGGCCGAGATCCTCAAGAACGCCGGCTCGATCGCCCAGTTCCTCGACCGCGACGCTCGAGCCGACTTCGCCGGACCGTCAGGCATGCAAGGCTTCCTGATCAGCTTCCTGACCAACCCGAAGCAGGACCTCGACAAGTTCCTGTCCGACATCCAGACGTACTACGATTCGCTTCCGCCCCAGTAGGAGCGAAAGCGGATCGGACGCAATGTGATCGAGCACGGCGCCTCTTCGGCGACGCCCGTCCCGCCGGCTTCGGCCGGTGGGACGGGCTCGTCCGGGCGCGGCGCGAGCCGTCGTCGCTACCGCCCGCTCACGGAACGTGATCGGCTGACGCTCGGCCTGATGGTCGGTGTCCCGACCGCGATCGTGACGGTCTTCATCCTTCTGCCCACGGCGGCCTCGATCGTCCTCTCCTTCACGAGCTGGAACGGGATCGGCGGGCTCGAGAACATCAAGTTCATCGGGCTGAAGAACTACACCGACCTGATCTCGATCTACAAGCCGTTCTGGCCGGCGGTCATCCACAACCTGACCTGGCTCGTCTTCTTCCTGCTCATCGCGACCCCGCTCGGGATGTTCCTGGCGGTCCTTCTGGACAAGAACATCCGGGGCACACGGATCTACCAGAGCGCCCTGTACATGCCGGTCGTTCTTTCGCTCGCGATCGTGGGCTTCATCTGGCAGCTGATCTACGCACCGGAGCAGGGGCTCCTGAACAATCTCCTGGGGCGGACCGCCCAGGGGAACCAGATCTCCTGGCTCGGCGACCCGAGCCTCAACCTGTGGGCCGTCCTGGTGGCGGCCAGCTGGCGGCAGGTGGGCTACGTGATGGTGCTCTACCTCGCCGGACTGAAGTCGGTCGATCCTGCGCTGCGCGAGGCCGCCTCGATCGACGGGGCAAGCGAGGCCCAGTCCTTCTTCCGGGTCGTCTTTCCGGTCATGCGCCCGATCAACATCGTCATCCTGGTGATCACGGTGATCGAGTCGCTGCGCGCCTTCGACCTTGCGTTCATCATCAACAAGGGCCTGAACGGGCTCGAGCTCCTCTCGACTCTCGTCACGAACAACATCATCGGCGAGACGAGCCGGATCGGGTTCGGCTCGGCGATCGCCGTCGTCCTGCTCATGGTCTCGGTCGGGCCGATCGTGGTCTACCTCGTTCGAGCGCTCCGGGAGGACCGTCAATGACCGTCGGCGTTCGCCCCCATCCCGGCCAGGCCGCATCCGGGGCGGCGCGGCGCCGGAAGCTCCGCCGGGCCGGACTGCACGCCTTCCTGATCGCGATGAGCGTGCTCTGGGTCCTGCCCCTGGCCTGGGCCGTCTACACCTCGTTTCGGCCATACGAGGAGACGAACCGCCTCGGCTACGTGTCGATCGGCGGGATCTACAACCTCGACAACTACATCGAGTCGTGGACCCGGGGCGAGATCGTCAAGTACTTCATCAATACCGCGATCATCCTCGTCCCGGCGGTCATCCTCGTCCTGTTCCTCGCCTCGGTCATGGCCTTTGCCGTGTCGCGCTACAGCTGGCGCTTCAATCTCGGTCTGCTGATGATGTTCACGGCAGCCAACCTGCTGCCGCCGCAGGTGATCATCACGCCTCTCTTCCGGATGTTCCTGCGCCTGCCCCTGCCAGCACCCCTGAGCGACAACGGCGTGTTCTACGACCAGTACGTCGGGATCATGACGATCCACGTCGCGTTTCAGCTCGGCTTCTGCACGTTCGTCTTGAGCAACTACATGAAGACGCTGCCGCGCGAACTCAACGAGGCGGCGGTCGTCGACGGCGCCGGAGTCTGGCGGACGTTCTGGAGCGTCATCCTGCCCCTGACGAGGCCGGCCCTGGCCGCCCTGGCCACCCTTCAGGTGACGTGGATCTACAACGACTTCTTCTGGGCCCTGATCCTGATGAAGACCGGCTCGAAGATGCCGATCACCTCAGCGCTCAACAACCTGAAGGGCCAGTTCTTCACCGACAACAACCTGATCGCAGCCGGGTCGATCATCGTCGCCATCCCGACCCTGATCGTCTTCTTCGCGCTCCAGAAACAGTTCGTCAGCGGCCTGACCCTGGGCTCGACGAAAGGCTAGGCGAGGAGGCGATGCGGGCAGCCACTCCGGCACCCTGGCAGGCGCCGGAGCTGACCGGGATTGGCCGGGTGCGGATGAACGATGTCCCTCACCCCGACCGGATCAACCTCGACGGGCGCTGGCGGTTCCAGCTCCTGTCGCGACCAGACCAGGAGCCGGGGGCGACCTGGCTCGAGGCCGAGGTCCCGGGTTGCTGGACGATGCAAGGACACGGAGACCTCCCCCACTACACGAACGTTGCCATGCCCTTCGCCGGGCTCCCGCCGGCAGTTCCCACCGCCAATCCGACGGGCGTCTACGAGCGCGAGGTCGAGGTGCCGGAGCGCTGGGCCGGACGACGGATCGTTCTCCATGTCGGAGCGGCCGAGAGCGTCCTGATCGCCCGGCTCAACGGGCACGAGGCCGGGATCAGCAAGGACTCCCATCTCGCCGCCGAGTTCGATGTCACGGACCTCGTCACGGTCGGCAGGAACACCATTCGCCTGACCGTCGTGAAGTGGTCGGACGCGACGTACATCGAGGACCAGGACCAGTGGTGGCACGGAGGGATCACCCGCTCGGTGTTCCTGTATGCCACGCACCCGGTCTACCTGGCCGACGTGCGGGCGATCCCGAGCCTTGCCGAGGACCTGGCGAGCGGTTCTCTCGAGGTCCGCGTCGAGGTCGCTTTCCGGGGCGGAACGCCGGAGCCCGGCTGGAGCGTGGAGGCGCGCCTGGACGGGCTGACCGGGACGCTGGCGGCGGCGCTGCCCCACGCCGGGCGTCACGAGGGTCCGCGCCCGAGCCGGCAGCACCGGGAGCTGGCTGACCGGGCGATCGCCGCCCTGCCGCTGACCGAGGAGGAGCGGACGGACGGCTGGCCGCGCCTGTACGCCGATCTCGCCCCGGTGAACGTGGGCCAGGTCACCCTCCAGGCAAACGTCGCGGGCGTGCGGCCGTGGTCCGCCGAGACGCCCGTCCTCTACCCGCTCCGCGTGACCCTGCGTTCCCCCACCGGCGACGCGGTCGAGGAAGTCACCGTCCGCGTCGGTTTCCGGCGGGTCGAGATCATCGGCCTCGACCTGCTGATCAATCGGCAGCGGGTCTTCCTGCGCGGGGTCAACCGCCACGACTTCGACCAGCGGACGGGCCGGGTTGTCTCCCGTGATTCGATGCGCGACGACCTGATCCTGATGAAGCGGTTCGGGTTCAACGCCGTGCGGACCTCGCACTATCCGAACGACCCCGCCTTTCTCGACCTGTGCGACGAGCTCGGAATGTACGTCTTCGACGAGGCGGACATCGAGGCGCACGCCTTCATCGGCAGCCTGTGCGACGACCCGCGCTACCTCCCGGCGTGGGTGGAGCGGGTGGCCCGGATGGCCCTGCGCGACAAGAACCATCCGTCGGTCATTGCCTGGTCGCTCGGCAACGAGTCGGGCTACGGGGCAAACCACGATGCCGCCGCTGGCTGGCTCAGGCGCTACGATCCAAGCCGTCCGCTCCACTACGAGGGGGCGATCAAGTGGGACTGGGCGAGCGACCAGGGCGCCAGCGACCTCACCTGCCCGATGTACCCACCGATCTGGGCGATCGTCGGACACGCTCGGTCGGGGCGCCAGCGCCACCCGCTCATCATGTGCGAGTTCTCACATGCCATGGGCAACAGCAACGGGACGCTCGCCGAGTACTGGGACGCGATCGAGGCGACGCCCGGACTGCAGGGCGGCTTCATCTGGGAGTGGTGGGACCACGGCCTCGTCCAGCAACTGCCGGACGGGCGGACGCGCTGGGCCTATGGCGGTGACTTCGGCGACCAGCCGAACGACGGAAACTTCTGCCTCGATGGCCTCGTGTGGCCGGATCGGACGCCGAAACCGGCCCTCTGGGAGCACAGGCAGCTGGCGGCCCCGGTACGGATCGCAGCCCGGCCCACGGACCTGCTCGCGGGCAGGGTGGAGCTCCACAACCGGCAGCACTTCCGCGATCTCGGCTGGCTGCGCGCGACCTGGGAACTGGCTGACGACGGCGAACCGGTCGCGACCGGAGAGGTGCCACTCCCCGCGATCGGACCGGGCCAGCGAGCGGTCGTCCAGCTGCCCGACTGGCGGCTGCCGGATCGGGGGCCGTCGGTCCGCGAGCGGTGGCTGACCGTCCGCTTCCGGACGGCCGAGGCTCTGGCCTGGGCGCCGCAGGGCTTCGAGGTGTCCTGGGCCCAGCTGGCGCTCGACAGGGCAGGGGCGTCGACCCCCACGCCGCCCGACGTCTCCGATCCGTCGGTCGTCCTTGATGACGCGGGGCTGCTCGTCCACGAGCTGATCGCCAGCCCGCCGGTCCTCTCGCTCTGGCGCGCCCCGACCGACAACGACCGGATCGGCGGGATGGCGGCGCAGTGGCAGACCTGGGGCGTGGATCAGCTCGAGCGTGGACTCGTCTCGATTGACCGGCGCGGAACGACGACCGTGGTCCGAGCAGCGTACCGGACCGCTTCGGGGATCCGGATCGCGCACGAGCAGACGTTCCGTTCGCTCGCGGGCGGAGGCATCCTGGTCGAGGAGACAGCGGTCATTCCGGACGAGCTCACGGACCTGGCCCGGGTCGGCACCGTCCTCGAGCTGCGGCCCGGGCTCGAGCGGCTCGAATGGTTTGGCTCCGGCCCCCACGAGACGTATCCGGACCGCAAGCGTGGCGGCCAGGTGGGCCGCTGGCGATCCACGGTCGGCGAGCAGTACGTGCCGTACATCCGGCCCCAGGAGAATGGCGGCCACGCCGACGTACGCTGGCTGGAGCTGCGCGACGCGACCGGGCGCGGCCTCCGGATCGACCTCGACCAGCCGCGCCAGGCCTCGGTTTCCCACTTCCGGGGACGCGACCTCGCAAGCGCAACCCACGACGTGGACCTCGAGCCCCGACCGGAGGTGGTCCTCTGCCTTGACGCTGCGCACAGGGGTCTGGGCACGGCAAGCTGCGGCCCCGATACGCTGCCCGAGTATCTCGTCGGCCCGGGCACGTACCGCTGGTCCTGGTCGCTTCAGCCCCTTCCGTCAGCCGGGGAAGCGTGACCGTGACGATCGAGTGGAACGCCGAGACCAGGGAGTTCCATCTTCGCAACGAGCGGATCAGCTACCTGCTCCGGGTCCTGGAGAACGGTGCCCTCGGGGGCCTCTACTTCGGCCCGACCCTCGCCCGGGGACGCTCCTACGCCCATCTTGGCGGGGGGCCCTTCCACGGGTTCTCCAACCGGCTCGGGGATCCCGTGGCGCTCGAGTATCCGACGGCCGGGACCGGCGACTACCGGGTCCCGGCGCTGACGATCGAGGCCCCCGACGGGGCGACGGTCCTGGATCTCGCCTACGCCGGGCACCGGATCCGGCCCGGAAAGGCGCCGATCCCGGGGCTGCCGTCGACGTACGTCGAGCGCGAGGACGAGGCGGAGACGCTCGAGATCGTCTGTGTCGATGCCCCCAGCGGGGCCGAAGTGCGCCTGTCCTACACGATCTTCCGCGACCTGCCCGTCATCGCCCGCAGCGTCCTGGTCCGGAACGCCGGCCCGCGCCCGCTCCGGCTGCAGTGCGTGATGAGCGCCTCCCTCGACGTTCCCGATGCGGACTGGGAGCTGGTCCACCTCGACGGGACATGGGCGCGAGAGCGACACGTTACGGTTGACTCGTTGCGGCCGGGCCGGCGATCGATTTCGAGCCTCCGCGGGGCGTCCGGTCACGAGCACAATCCATTCCTCGCCCTCAAGCGGTCGTGGGCGACCGAAGAGACCGGCGAGGCGATCGGATTCAGCCTCGTCTACTCGGGCAACTTCCTCGCCGAGGCCGAGGTCGACCCGTTCGGGACAGTGCGCGTCCGGCTTGGAATCGCGCCCGAAGGCTTCGAGTGGCACCTGGATCCGGGGCAGGAATTCGCCGCCCCCGAGGCCGTCCTGGCCTACTCCGACAGCGGCCTCGGGACCCTGAGCGAGGCGTACCACCGGCTCTACCGCGAACGGCTTGCACGCGGCAGCTGGCGCGATCGACCCCGCCCGGTGCTGATCAACAGCTGGGAGGGGACGTACTTCGATTTCACCGAGGAGCGACTGCTCGAGATCGCGTCGGTCGCCCGCGAGGTGGGGATCGAGCTGTTCGTCCTCGACGACGGGTGGTTTGGCGAGCGGAACGACGATGCGAGCTCCCTGGGCGACTGGGTCGTGAACCGGGCCAAGCTTCCCGGCGGGCTGGACCGGCTTGCCGCCCGGATCGAGGAGCTCGGGATGTCCTTCGGCCTGTGGATCGAGCCCGAAATGGTCAGCCGGCGGAGCCGGCTCTTTGCCGAGCATCCGGACTGGGCGATCGGCGTACCGGGCAGGCCGCGAACCGAGGGTCGCAACCAGTACGTCCTCGATATGTCGCGACCCGAGATCGTCGATCACCTGTTCGCGGTCCTCTCAGACGTGTTCCGGAGTGCGCCGATCTCCTACGTCAAGTGGGACATGAACCGGAACATCACGGAGCCCTACAGCCTGGCCCTGCCACCGGATCGCCAGGGCGAGTTCTTCCACCGCTACATCCTGGGCGTGTACTCGCTCTACGAGCGGCTCACGACTGCTTTTCCCGAGATCCTCTTCGAATCATGCGCCGGGGGCGGCGGCCGCTTCGACCCAGGCCTGCTCGCCTTCGCGCCGCAGGCCTGGACGAGTGACGACACGGACGCCGTCGAGCGCCTCAGGATCCAGTGGGGGACGTCCCTCGCCTACCCTCTCAGCTCGATGGCTGCTCACGTCTCGGCCGTTCCGAACCACCAGGTCGGCAGGGTGACCCCATTGGCGACGCGCGCCGCGGTGGCCTTCTTCGGCGTCTTCGGCTACGAGCTCGACCTGACGACGATGTCCGCGGAGGAGCGGCGCGAGGTCGCCGACCAGGTCGCCTTCTACAAGAAGCACCGACAGCTCTTCCAGCGGGGGCGGTTCATCCGCCTGCGGAGCCCGTTCGAGGGCGCCGGCAACGAGGTCGCCTGGATGGTCCTCTCCGAGGACGCCCGCCAGGCGATCGTCGGACACTACCGGATCCTCAATCGCCCCTCCCCCGGCCCCGGCAGGCTCCGGCTGCGCGGCCTCGACGCGACGGCCTCGTACCGGGTCTCGACGTGGCCCGCGTCGGGCGACGCACCGGATCTGGCGGATGCGATCGTTCGTGGCGGCGACGAGCTGATGAGTGCCGGCCTGCCCCTCGGGGCCGCTGGCTCGGGGTCGGCGCCGGGAGGCGATTTCCAGGCTCGCCTGTACGGCCTGGAGGCGACCGACCAGCGGTAGTCAGCAGGTGTGCCACGAGCCGACCCTGCTCGCCCACCGAACCGCCCCCGGCGGAGACGTCCCGGTTGCGCATTGCCGGCGCATCAGGTACGGTGCGCGGGAACGAAAGGAGGTGATGTGCAGTGATAGACCGTTCCAGCTGCACCACCTCGCAGGAGATGGCCGTCTAGTTCGGACACCCTGCGCGGTGGGAAAGCGAGTCGAACGCCGGCCCTCCCCTGGGCCGGCGTTCGCGCGTCCGGGCTGGGATACCCCGACCCCGCCCGAGACGACCGGCCCGGGGTCGCGAGCCCGGCCCCGTTGCCCGGGCAACGCCGCGCGGCCGCTGCGCCCGTCCCGCCAAGTCGAAGGAGCCACGCCATGGGCGAGCAGACGATCGCCCTCAACCGACGAGCCCGCCACGAGTACTCGATCAGCGAGACGTTCGAGGCCGGGATCGTCCTGACCGGAACCGAGATCAAGTCCGTCCGGGCCGGCAAGGTCAGCCTGGCCGACGCGTACGCCCGGATCGAGCGCGGCGAAGCCTGGCTGGTCGGCGCCCACATCGCCCCGTTCGAGGCCGCCGGCCGGTTCGGCCACGAGCCGAAGCGGGCGCGCAAGCTTCTCCTCCACCGGAGCGAGATCGACGAACTGCTCGGTCGAACGAAGGCCAAGGGCCTGACGATCGTGCCGCTCCGGCTGTACATCAGCGAGCGTGGCGTGGCCAAGGTCGAGCTCGGGCTGGCCCGGGGCAAGCAGCTTCACGACAAGCGGCGCGATATCGCCGAGCGCGACGCGCGGCGAGACATGGAGCGCCAGGTGGCCGAGGCCCGCCGGAGGTAGGGCGGCGGCGGCAGGACGCGCCGGGCCGGCAGGACGCGCCGGGCCGGCAGGACGCGCTGGCGGACGGCGGCGGCAGAAGGAGGCGCCCGATGCGGTTCTCACGGCTGATCCAGGTGGTCGACGCCCACGCCGGCGGCGAGCCGGGCCGGGTGATCGTCGGCGGCGTCCTCGACGTCCCGGGGGCCACGATGTTCGACAAGATGGCCCACCTGCGGGCGAACGGGGACGACCTGCGCCGGCGGCTGCTGCGCGAGCCGCGCGGCTACCCGGCGACGTGTGCCAACCTGGTCCTGCCGCCGACCGACCCGGCCGCCGACGCCGGGTACGTGATCATGGAGCAGGTCGAGTACCCGGGGATGTCGGGCACGAACACGATGTGCGTCGTGACGGTGCTGCTCGAGACCGGGATGCTCCCGATGCGGGAGCCGGTGACCGAGCTGACGCTCGAGGCCCCGGCCGGCCTGATCCGGGTCCGGGCCGACTGCCGCGACGGCAAGGTGACCGCGGTCACGTTCCGCAACGTGCCGGCCTTCGCGACCCATCTCGACGCGCCGGTCGAGGTCCCGACGCTCGGCACGGTGACCGTCGACGTCGCATACGGCGGGATGTTCTACGTCATCGCCGAGGCCGCCCGGTTCGGCCTTCGCCTGACGCCCGACGAGGGCCGGGACATCGTCCGGATCACGGAGCTGGTGAAGGCGGCCGCCAACGAGCAGCTGCCGGTCGTCCACCCCGAGCAGCCAGGCTTCGCCGGGATCACGATCGGCCAGCTCTCGGGGCCACCGTCCGGAGCGCACGCCGACATGCGCAACGTCGTCACCGTCTCCACCGGCGAGCTCGACTGGGACCGACCCTCGACCTGGACCGGGGTGATCGACCGTTCGCCGTGCGGGACCGGGACGAGCGCCCGGATGGCGACCCTCCGGGCGAGGGGACGGCTCGGCCTGCACGAGGACTTCCGCCACGAGGGGATCCTGGGCACGGTCTTCACCGGACGCCTGGTCGGAGAGACGATCGTCGGTCCATACCCGGCGGTCGTGCCCGAGATCAGCGGCCAGGCCTGGATCACCGGCTTCAACACGATCGTCGTCGACCCGAGCGACCCGTTCCCCGACGGCTTCACGGTCGGCGACATCTGGTAGGCGGGCGGCGCGGGCGCCTGCCGGGGCCGGCCCGCGTCGGAGTCCGCCGGACGGCGCCGCCCGCTACCGGAGCAGGTAGCGTCGGCTGAGCGGCACCTCCGTCACCGGATCCACGGCCAGGCGCCGGCCACCGAGGGTGACCGTGCCGTCGAGCGGGTCGACCTCGATCGGCGCCGTGGCGCGGTTGCGGGCGAGCGACCCCCGCGTCAGCCCGCGGCAACCCCGGACCGCCACGAGCCGGCGGCGGGTCTCGAGCCGGGTCCCGAGCCCCGCCTCGAGCGCCGCCTGCGAGACGAACGTGAGCGCGTTCGCGGCGGCGGCCGCGCCGATCGCCCCCCAGTGCGGGCGGTAGCGGGTGGGCTCGGAGTACTCGAGCGAGGAGTTCCCCTCACCCAGCGGCCCCCAAGCCGTGTGGCCGGCCTTGAGCACGAGCGCCGGCTTCACGCCGAAGAAGGCCGGCTGCCAGAGGACGATGTCGGCCAGCCGGCCCGGGAGGAGCGAGCCGACCTGGCCGGCGATTCCGTGGGTGATCGCCGGCTCGAGGGTGCACTTGGCGAGGTAGCGCAGGACGCGCTCGGTGTCGTCGAGCGGGTCGTCGGGCTCGGCGGGCAGCCCGGGGATCCCCTCGGCCGCGGCGCTCCGGCGCCAGAGCTTCATCGCGTGCGCCAGCTGGATCGTCCGCCGGACCGTCTCGCCGATCCGGCCCATCCCCTGCGAGTCGGAGTTGATGATCCCGATCGCGCCCAGCTCGTGGAGCGGGCCCTCGGCGGCCATCGTGGCGGGGTGAATCCGCTCGCGGACGAGCTCGACGTCGCCCGGCACGGCCCAGCTGCCGCCATGGTTGAGCAGGGTCATCGCGACGTGCTCGATCGGGGCCGCGACCCCGTAGGGCAGGGTCGGCGTCGTCGACGAGCAGATGATCGACGGCTCGCGGACGAGCCCGATCAGGTCGGGCACATGACCGCCGCCGGTTCCCTCGACGTGATAGGCGTGGACGGTCCGGCCGGCGATCGCGGCGACCGTGTCCTCGAGCTCGGCCGACTCGTGGAGGCCGTCGGTGTGGAGGCTGACCGAGCAGTCGTGGGTGTCGGCGAAGGCGAGGACGGCGTCGATCAGCTCAGGGTAGGCGCCGTAGTCCTCGTGGATCTTGAAGCCGACCGCACCGGCGGCCAGGAGCTCCTCGAGCCGGCCCGGCGGGTCGGCCCGGGCGCCGGCCTGGAGCCCGATGTTGAGCGGCCAGTCCTCGAAGGCGCGGAGCGTCCGCTCCATGACGTACGGCGGCTCCTCGAACCCGGCCGTGATCAGCGTCGTCACCCCGGCCGACAGGGCGACGGGGAGGAGCTCGGGGGTGATCAGGTGAACGTGCGAGTCGACCGCCCCGGGCGTCGCGATCAGGCCGTAGCCCATGATCGGCTCCGTGTGGGGGCCGATCACGAGGTCGATCCCGTCGCTCACGTCCGGGTTGCCTGCCCGCCCGATCCCCACGATCCGGCCGTCCTTGATCCCGATGTCCGCCTTCACCACGCCGATCGCCGGGTCGACGACGAGCGCGCCGGCGACGAGGACGTCGAGCTCCGACGGCCCGGCCGCCTGGTCGTGCTGGGTCATCCGCGAGCGCAGGTTCCTGCCGTAGCCCCAGAGCGGCTCGTCGCCTGGAGCGGTGCGGTCCTCCTGGACACGGAGCCAGAGGTCGGTGTCGGCGAGGCGGACGCGGTCACCGGTCGTCGGGCCGTAGCGGGCGAGCCACTCCGCGCCGGACAGGCGCGGGCGGACGGGCCGGGCCGGGGGCAGGGTCGTGGGGGCGGGGGTCCTGGGGGCGGGGGTCGTGGCGGCGATGCTGGCCCGCGTCGCCGGCTCGGCCCCGATCCGCCCGCCGTAGCGGACGAGCCCGACCTCGCGCTCCTCGCCCGGCGCCCAGCGGACGCTCGCCCCGGCCGGGATGTCGAGCCGGAAACCGCTGGCGGCGGCCCGGTCGAAGAGGAGCCTCGGGTTGACGCGCTCGAACGGGTAGTGCGAGGTGACGCGGACGACCCGTCGCGACGTGTTCCGCACGGTCAGGCTGATCCGGTCGCGGTCGGCTCCGAGCGGGTGGTCGGCGGCGGCGAGGCGGACCTCGCCGGGCCGGAGGTCGCCCGGGCGGGCCCTGTCGACCGGGCGGAGGTCGTCGGCGTCTCGTCGGCTCATCGACCGGTCACCCGGTCGGGCCCCGGGCCGAGCGGATCGACGAGCACGATCAGCCGGTTGCCGTCGCCCAGGAGAACCTCGAGGCGGACCTCGGCGACGAGCTCGCGGACGCCCTCGATCACCTCGTGCGGCCCGACCGCCGAGCGTCCGGCTGCGACGCACTCCTCGTACGTTGCTCCGGCCCGGGCTGCCTCGAGCATCGCATCGCAGATGAGCGCGACCGCCTCGGGCTGGTTGAGCTTCAGACCTGCCGCCCGATGACGGCGAGCCAGCTCGGCGGCACTGAAGATGAGGAGCCGCTCTTCCTCGAGGGGCGTCAGGCGCATGGGCTCATCCTAGCGGTTGCGCACGGCCCGCCGCCGCTGCTGGCGCCGCCGGCGCACGGCCCGCCGCCGCTGCTGGCGCCGCCAGCCATGGACGCCGGGGGTCGTCGCCGGGGGTCGGCGGCGGGGATCGTCCGCTCATCCGCAGGGCGAAGGGTCGTCGGCGGGGCGGTGGGCGAGGGCGGCCTCGACGATCGTCCGCTCGACGGGTGCCTCGGGGGTCCCCTTGGCGCATCGGCCTCCCTCGGCTAGAATTGGATAGAGCGCCGAACGGGCGTTCGGTCCTGTGGGGATGCGTGGTTTCGACAGGGCCTGGCTGTCAGGGAACGCGAGCCGAGGTGCCGTCAGGCCTCGTTAAACAGGCGGCAAACCGAAGTAACTGGCAACCGCCAGCCTGCTCTCGCCCTCGCTGCTTAGGCAGTAAGGTGAGCGTGGAAGCTACCTCAGCCCCGCGGGTAGTGGAAGCGTCATTCAGCGGGGCTGCAGCTCCGGCGAGCGTCGCGTAGCCGGAGAGCAAGCCCGATCTAGGGACACGCGACTGGACCGACCGGTAGCCTGCCGATGGGCGCCCGGCCGGTCGACGACAAACCATCGGACACGCTCGTAGTGGTCCCTGGCGAAGGGTTCTGGACGGGGAGTTCGACTCTCCCCCATCTCCACCATCGTTCTGCCTGCCGTGCCCCTGCAGGAACAGTGTTCCTCGGCCGCGGCCCTGGCGGTGCTGCTGTCACAGTGCGTGCCCGGGTCCTGCCCGGGTCTTGCCCAGGTCTTGCCTGGGCCTCGCCCGGGTCTTGCTGCACGCCGCCCGCGCACCGGGCCGATCGCATCCTGCGGCACGGCTCGCATCCCCTCCACCGCGGAAGGTGATCTGGCCGGGCGCGGGTGAACGAGCCGCAATCCCGGACCCGGTAGTCACAGAAGGATTATCGGAGCGCAGGACCGCGCCGATGACTCCGCCCCGGGCCTTGCCGGGGGCGGACGACGCCTCCGGTATGCCTTCCCGGACTACGCGCGCGCATTACCAGTGCCGGACGGGCCGGGTTCGACCCCCAGGCGGCCCGGTCACGGCTGCTGGGCGGCCCGGTCACGGCTGCTGGGCGGCCCGGTCACGGCTGCCGGGCGGCCCCGACGGCCCGGTCCGCACCGAAGGACCGTCCGGTAATCCTTCTCGGACTACGGCGGCGGGCGGGCGGGGGCGCGGCCGCTGGAGCGCGGGGCGGGGTCGCGACCGCTGGAGCGCGGGGCGGGGTCGCGACCGCTGGCCACCGGGTGACGGCGCCCCTCGGGGTGCCTCGCCCGCGCCGGGTGCCTCGCCCGCGCCGGGTGCCCCGCCCCTCGGGGTGCCTCGCCCGCGCCGGGTGCCCCGCCCGCGCCGGGTGCCATGGCCGCGCCCGGTGTCACGGCCACCGGCGGCGCGGGGGGACGGAGGCGCGACGCTCAGGGGATCGACAGGAGGCGCTCCGGGTGCTCGAGCAGGTCGATCAGCGTGTCGAGGAAGGCCGCCGCAGGGGCGCCGTCGACGACCTGGTGATCGAACGTCAGGCTGAGCACGACGAGGGTCCGGACGACGATCGCCCCGTCCACGACCGCCGGCCGCGGGCGGGCACGCCCGACGCCGAGGATCGCCGTCTGGGGCGGGTTGAGGAGCGGGGTGAAGGCGTCGACCCGGTAGCGGCCGAGGTTCGTCACGCTGAAGCAGCCGCCCTCGGTCTCGGCCGGGACGAGGGCGCCGGTGCGGGCCCGCTCGGCGAGCGCCCCGATCTCCGCCCGAAGCGTGGCCAGATCCTTGTGGTCGACGTCGCGGACGACCGGCACGATCAGCCCGTCGTCGAGCGCGACCGCGACCCCGATGTCGATCCGGTCCGGGTAGACGAGCTCCGACCCGCTCAGGCGGGCGGTCAGGCGCGGGTGTTCACGGAGGGCAAGGGCCGCTCCGCGCACGATCGCCTCGGTGTACGAGAGACGAGCCCCGGCCGCCTCGCTCAGTTCCACGAGGACCTCGCCGAGGGCGGTCAGGTCGGCCTCAGCGGTGATCGTCAGCTGAGCCGTGGCGGCAAGGCCGGCTCGTAGCTTGTCGGCGATCGTGCGACGCATCGGCGTCAGCGGCTCGCTCCGGCCGGCGACCGGCGGACCGACCGGCGGACCGACCGGCGGACCGGCTGCGGGCGCGGGTCCGGCGGCTGCGGGCACGGGTCCGGCGGCTGCGGCAACTGCGCCGACGGGTCCGCCGCCCGTCGTGGGTCCGGCAACCTCCGTGCGCTCGGCCATGACCTGCCTGCGCTCGGCGGCGGCCCGGACATCGGCCTCGACGATCCGGCCCTGCGGCCCCGAGCCGACGACCGACGAGAGGTCGACGCCGAGCTCCCGGGCGAGACGTCTCGCTGCCGGCGAGGCGGGGACACTCGGCTGCGACGGAGTCCGCGGTCCGGCCCCGGCCTCCGCCGCCCCGGCCCCAACTTCGGTCACCCCGGCCGCTTCGGCCACCGCGGCCGCCCCGGCCACCGCCGCTTCGGCCACCTCCAGGATGGCGATCGGCGCGCCCTGGGCGACGACGCCACCGGGCTCGACGAGGAGCGCCTCGACCCGGCCCGCGGCCGGGGCGCGCACCTCGCTGGCCGCCTTTTCGACCTGGATCTCGGCCACCAGGTCGCCCTCCCGGACGATCGCCCCGGGCTCGACGAACCAGGTGACGACGACCCCCTCTTCGACCGCGTCGCTCAGACGCGGCATCACGATCTCGCGCCGCATCGTCTCTCCTTCATCGGGCGGCCCGGTGCGCGGCGGGGAGCGAACCGGCGCCGAGCGACAGTTGCGTATCCATCTTCCTGCCCGCCGCTGGGTCCGATCGGCCCAATCGCCACGCCGGGGCGGAGGCCCGGTCGTGTACGGGCGGGCGACCCCCCTGCCGGCTCCGGGCCGGTATCGGCCGGCTCCGGGCCGGTATCGGCCGGCTCCGGGTGGCGGTCGGCCGGCTCCAGGCGAGGGTCGGCCCCGGGCCGGTGCGCCCGGGTCGGCCGACCTCAGGCGAGGGCGGGGTGGGGGGCCGGCGGGGCACCTGCACTCCGGTGCCCCGCCGTGTCCCGCCGTGCCCTGCCGACTAGCCCATCAGCTGCCTCGCCGCAGCCGCGATCTTGTCGCGGTTGGGCAGGCAGAACTGCTCGAGCGGACGGCTGTAGGGGATCGGGACGTCCGGGTAGGTGACGCGGACCGGCGGCGCGTCGAGGTGGTCGAACGCCCCCTCGATCGCCGTGGTGATCACCTCGCCGCTCATCCCGAAGCTGTGGTAGTCCTCGTCGACGACGAGGAGCCGGTGGGTCTTCCTGACCGATTCGACGATCGCCTCGCGATCGAGCGGAACGAGCGAGCGCAGGTCGAGGACCTCGGCCTCGATCCCGTCCCTGGCCAGCTCATCGGCCGCGTCGAGCGCCCGGTGAACCATGAGCGAGACGGTCACGATCGTGAGGTCGCGTCCCTCGCGCTTCACGTCGGCCTTGCCGATCGGAACGGTGTACGGCTCCTCGGGGACCGGGGCCGTCGCCCGCGGGTTCGGGGTCATCCAGCCCAGGCCCATGATCCCCTTGTGGAACATGTACAGGACCGGGTTGTCGTCGCGGATCGCCGAGATCATCAGGCCCTTCGCGTCGTAGGGCGAGGACGGGACGACGATCTTCATCCCCGGCAGGTGGGCGAACATCCCGTACAGCGTCTGCGAGTGCTGGGCGCCGTCGCTGTAGCCGCCGCCGATCGCGGTGGTCACGACGACCGGCACCTTCACGTTCCCGCCGGACTCGTAGTGGATCTTCGCCATGTGGTTGTAGATCTGGTCCATGCACACGCCGAAGAAGTCGACGAACATCAGCTCCGCGATCGGCCGCATCCCCGAGATCGCGGCCCCGACCGCGGCGCCGATGAACCCGGTCTCGGAGATCGGGGTGTCCATCACCCGCTCGGGCCCGAACTTCGCGAGCAGCCCCTCGGTCGCCCCGAAGATCCCCCCGTAGACACCGACGTCCTCGCCCATGACGAAGACGCGCGGGTCGCGCTCCATCTCCTGGGCGATCGCCTCCGAGATCGCCTTCGACGTCGTCAACAGGCGCTTCGTTTCGACTGCCATCGTGAGCTCCTCCCGCTACGCGAAGACGTGCTGAAGAGCCGACGCCGGCTCCGGATAGGGGCTCGAGCGGGCAAACTCGATCGCCTCGTCGACCTCGGCCCGGGCGCGCTTCCAGGCGTCCTCGGCCTCGGCCGAGGTGAACACGCCGGTGTCGATCAGCCGGCGCTCGAAGGCCCGGAGCGCGTCACGCTCCTTGAGCAGGGCGAGCTCCTCCTTCGAGCGGTAGACCTGCGGGTCGCCCTCGAAGTGACCGAGCAAGCGGTCGGTCCTGACCTCGAGGAGCGAGGGGCCGCCGCCCCGCCGGGCACGCTCCACCGCCTCGCCGGCTGCCTCGTAGATCGCAACCGGGTCGTTGTCGGCGACGCGCACACCCGGGATCCCGTAGGCCGCCGCGCGGTCGGCGTTGCTCGGCACCGCGGTCGCCTTCTCCTTGGGCACGCTGATCGCCCAGGCGTTGTCCTCGCACACGAAGACGACGCCGAGCTTCCAGATCGCGGCCAGGTTGAGCGACTCGTGGAACGCGCCCTGGTTCGCGGCACCTTCGCCGAAGAAGGAGACCGCGATGTCGTCGCGACCGAGCTTGCGGTAGGCGAGGGCGTGCCCGACCGCGGTCGGCATCCCCTCGGCGATGATCCCGCTGCAGCCGAAGTTCGTCTCCGGATCGAACAGGTGCATGTGGCCGCCCTTGCCATGGCACAGGCCGGTCTCCTTGCCGAAGATCTCGGCGGCGAGCTTCTTCATGTCCATGCCGTGGGCGAGGGCGACATGGTGCGGCCGATGGGTCGCGGTCACGGCGTCCGTCGGCCGGAGGTGGGCACAGACGCCGGCCGCGACCGGCTCCTGGCCGGCCGCCAGGTGCATCTCGCCGGGCACCGGGCCGGCGGCGATGTCGAAGGCGGGCGTCTTGCCCTCGAAGTAGGCCTGCTGGATCGTTTCCTCGAACAGCCGGATGCGCACCATCTGGTAGTGCATCTGGCGCAACGTCTCGTTGCTGGGCATCACTCGTCCTCCGTGAACGTGGATGCGCGATGAACCGGGGTGATCAGGAATGCCAGGCATCGCCTCCCTTCAGCTCGTCCCCGCCGCGTGCCAGGCCGGCCGGGCGTAACGCTCGGCAAGCAGGCGCTCGGCAAGTTCGACTTCGGCATCGGTGACCCGGCCCGGCTCGAGCCGGCCGGTCGTGATCGTGGCCACGGACGCGGTCGTGGTCGCGGTCGCGGTCGCCGTCGCGGTCGCGGTCGTGAGCGCCCCGAGGACGGCGGCCTCGATCTCCGTCGGGCCGGGCAAGCTGGCCGCCCGGTGCCCGATGGCGCGCTCGAGGGAGGTGACCGGGACGCGCCGGCTCTTCGTCCGCTCCCAGCGCGGGTCGCCGGGCGCACCCGGACCGGCGAGGACGCGCTCGAGCGCCTCGAGATCGGCCTCGACGAGGAGCGTGGCGTGGACGAGGACGGCCGAGCCTCCGATCCAGGCCGCGACCCCGGCGACCTTCCGGCCGTCGACAAGGACCTCGCGCTCGGTCGCCTCGGCCGCGACACCGAGGCGTCGGCATGCCTCGGCCAGCGGCTCGAGCGCACGCCGATAGAGCGCCGGCAGGGAGACGGGCGGCCGGGCGGCGCCGTCCCCGCCGGCGACCGGATCCGAGCGTGGCACGACGAGGCTCAGGCAGAGCGTGCCCGGATCGTGGTAGACCGCACCGCCGCCGGTGAAGCGGCGGTAGACGGGGACCCGGAGGGCCGCGCAGGCGGCCGCGTCGACCTCGGCCGCGACGACCTGGAAGCGACCGACGATCACCGACTGCCCGTTGCGCCACAGCCGGACGGTCGGCCGCGGATCGCCGGCCCGGGCCAGGGCCTCGTCCAGGGCGAGGTTGCGGGCGACGTCCCGCTCGCCTGAGTCGGCCAGCACGCGCCAGGTCAGCGGGGCGGGCGGTCGCGAGGTCATCGTCGCTCCTCCGTCCCGCCCAGGCGCCCCAGGTCGCCCGCGTCGGCCGCGGCCCGGAGGAGACCGGCCGCGTCGAGGACGAACGGCCCGTCGGCGACGAGGCGCACCTCGGCCCGCTCGCCGGGGGCCAGGACGAGCTCGCGCTCGCCGTCGAAGGCGACCGTGCGCCAGCCGTCCGCCCCGGGCCGGTCGCGGTCGCCGAGCTCGATCGTCTCGCCCGCCCCGGCCCGGCGGGCCGACTCGACCCCGATCGGCACGAACTGCCCCGGGCCGAGCGGGACCCGGACCGTCCGGCCGCGGGTGCCGAATCGGCCGCGGCCAGGAACTCGACCGCCTGCTCGACGACACCGGCCGGCTCGGGCATGTACCAGACGGTGTCGATCCCGCTCGCCACCAGGCCGCCCAGCAGGCGAGCCACGGCATTCGCCCGCTCGTGGACGCCGATCGTCCGGGCGAGCGAGGTGAGCCGCCGCAGGTCGTGCGACGCTCCCGGGTTGGCGATCAGGCCGACGCTGGCCATCGGGTCACCGCTGCGGTTCGTGGATCGTGAGGTGCCGTCGTGAACCGTAACTATCGCCTCTTCCGGCGAGGCTGCCAAGGGCCGCCCGTCCCGAATCGATCGATCAGGCGACGAGGTCGCGCCCCCGGAAGACGAGCACGGCGAGCAGCCAGGAGACGACCGAGACCGCGCCGAAGACGGCGAGGTCGGTCGACGGGAGCGCGCCGCTGTCGATGACCGGGACGAACTCGAGGTAGTGGAAGGCGCTGAGCGAGCCGAGCCCGGCCAGGTCGGGCTCGATCCGGGCCACGACCTCGAACAGGTACATCGCGATCACGATTCCGGCGGCGATCCCGCCGGCCGTGCCGCGGCTGAGGGTGACCACGGCCAGGAGCGTCGTCACCGAGGCGACTGCGCACCCGAAGGCAAAGGCGAGGAGGGTGGCCAGGGCGAAGTGCCCGGCCTCGAACGGGGCCCCGACCAGGAGGCCGAGGACGAGGACGCCGCCGGTCGTGGCCGCGGCCAGGATCGCGAGCGCGGCGAGCTGGGCGGCGATCAACGCCCCGAGGTAGCGCGTCCGCGGGATCGGGGTCGAGAGCGGCAGCTCGATCCAGCCGCGGTCGAGGTCGGCGGCAGAGCGGGTGGCGATCAGGACCGCCCCGATCGTGGCCAGGATCGGCCAGAGCAGGCTGCCGATGTACGTGTTGAAGAAGATCCCCGGGTCGGCCAGGCTGCCTTCGAGGCCGAAGGCGGCGATCATCTCCCTGGGGAAGAGGGCCAGGTACTGGTCGACGACGGCGCTGTTCGAGCTGATCGTCGGGTAGAAGACGGCGATCAGGCCGCCGTAGGCCAGCCCGACGATGACGAGCCAGGCGGTCAGCGACCGGCTGCGGCGGAGCTCGAGCAGGAAGGTCGCGGCGGTCATCGGGCCGCCCTCGCGGCGGCGCCCTCGTCCGCCGTCGTCGACGGAACACCCGGCCGGGCGTCGTAGTAGCGCAGGAACAGATCCTCGACGTCGGGGGTCGTGATCGTGATGTCCCGGACGTCGAGCCGGGCGATCCGCGCCAGGAGCTCGTTCACGTCGCCGCGAACCATGAGGTGAACGTCCTGGCCGCTCGAGGCGACGACCCGGACGTTCGGCAGGTCGAAGTAGCCGGGGGCGGGTGGGGTACCCAGGACGAGGTTGACCGAGCGCCAGTGCCCGGAGAGCAGGGCCCCGACGGTCGTGATCTCGACCAGCCGGCCGTCGCGGATGATCCCGATCCGGTCGCAGCTGCGCTCGACCTCGGGCAGGTTGTGGGAGGAAAGGAAGACGGTCCGCCCCTCGGCCCGGGCCTCGGCCACGAGACGAAGGAACTCGCGCTGCATCAGCGGGTCGAGCGCGCTCGTCGGCTCGTCGAGGACGAGCAGGGGCTCGTGGCCCATGAACACCGCGACCAGGCCGACCTTGTTCCGGTTGCCCCGCGACAGCTTGCGGATCGGGATCCCCGGGTCCAGGTCGACGCGCTCGGCGAGCGCTCGCCAGGCGCTCGGCGCGAGCCCGCGGAGCCGGGCCAGGTGGCGAAGCAGCTCGGCCGCGGTCAGCTCGCCGAGGTAGCCCGGATCGCTCCCCAGCCAGGCCACCTGGCGGTGGAGACGCGGGGCGTCCGACCAGGCGTCGAGGCCGAAGATCGTCGCCCGACCCGAGGTCGGGCGGATGAAGCCCATCAGGACCCGGATCGTCGTCGTCTTGCCTGCGCCGTTCGGGCCGAGGAAGCCGAAGACCTCGCCCTCGCGTACCTCGACCTCGAGGTCGACGACGCCGCGCCGATGGCCGTAGGACCTCGTCAGCCGGTCGAGCTCGATCGCGTTGCCCATCTGCCTGCCTGTCGTGGTCGGCCCGTCCCGACCCGCCTGCCCGGCCTGCCGGTCGCGCCGCCGGGCCAGGGCCAAGGATCGCCGGCCGCGCCCGTCGTGGGCGAGGGCCGAGTGGCCCGAACCTGGCGACCGGTCCGCACCTGGCGACCGGCCGCGGTCATGGGGCCGGGGGCGCGGTGGGCGTCGGCGTGGGCGTCGGCGTGGGCGTCGGGCTCTTCCCGCCCGTACCGACGAGGATCAGCCCGTCGATCCGGGCGTAGTGCGAGTAGTACGTCTCCTCGTGGACGACGTTCCCGTCCGCGTCGCGAACCGTTCGCGTCACCCACACGTCCTTGCCCTCGACCGGGTATTCGACCTGCTTGCGCTCGCCTGCCGGCAGCGTCTCCGTCTCCTGGGTGATCGTCGTGGCCGGCCGACGGTTCTTCACGATCGGCGTGCTGAGCGAGACGGTCCGGCCGGTCGGCACGCTCCAGATCTCGAACGTCACCCAGCCGCGGACGCCCTTGTGCCCGGCGAACCCCCGGACCAGGAGCGGCCAGGGCGTGTCGTTCGTGAACGAGACGGTCTGCTTCGAACCGGAGGCGCTGATGAACACCGTCGCATCCAGGCCGAGCGGATAGCGGTCGATGTAGTAGTAGTGGTTGCGCCGGGCGCCGATCTCGAGACCGGCCCGCAGGGCGGCGTTGAAGATCGTCGTCGAGGTCGAGCAGATCCCGCCGGCGAGGGCGCCCTGCGGCTCCGTCCGGCCGTTGATGATCGCGCCGCCCTGGCGGTAGCCCTTGTCGACGGTCACCTCGCCGACCACGTCCCAGAAGTCGAAGACGCCGCCCGGGGCGATCACCGTGCCGTCGATCAGCCTGGCCGGGACTTCGATGTTCGCCCCGAACCCGTTCCGCTCGCTGATCGAGTACCAGGTCGTCCACGACGAGACCTTGCTCATCGTCGGGGCGACGGCCGACGCCTGCTCGGTCGTCAGGGCGGGCCGGGTGACCGTGACCGCGGGCTCGACGACGGGCAGGCCGGAGTCCGGAACCGCCCGGGCGAGGAGGGCGGCCACGACCCGGTCCGCGCTGGCGGCGGGGTCGAGCGCCCGGCCGTCGACGCCGGGCCTGACACCCACGACCTGGTCCTCCTTGCCGATCAGGAAGGTGGCGTCCTTCGGCGTTCGATCGATCTCCGGCGCCAGGGGCTCCAGGGCGGCGAGAACGGCGGCCCGGTCGATCACCGGGTCGTACCAGCCGCCGGGGGTGACCGCGAAGCCGATCCAGCCGCGGACAGTCGCGGCCGGGATCGTCCAGCGCTCCTCGCCGAGGGCCAGGACGAGGTCCTGGGCGATCCGCTCGGCGCGGACCCGGGCCAGGGCGGCCGCCGCGTCGTCGACCGCCGGCCGGACCGGCCTCGAGGTGAGCTCGAAGGAGAGCTCGGCCGGGGCATCGGGCCGGCCGAGGCCGGCCAGGATCGCCTGGCGCGCGGCCGAGACATCGAGCTGTCGCCCGTCGCGCGCCCCGACCACGGCGAAGCCGGCAGGGCTCGACACGACCCGTGCCTCGGTCGGCAGGCGCTCGAGGGGGCGGGCGATCGCGGCCAGGCGCTCGTCAAGGCGCGCCGGATCGACGACGACCCGCGGCTCGAGGGTCACGCCGTGGAGGAGCATCCGGGCCTGGCCGAGGACCCGCTCGAGCGGCGAGCTGCCCACCCGGCCGACGGTCATCGCGGCCCCGGCGAGGGTCTCCGCATCGAGCGCGCGCCCGATCTCCTGGTAGGCGATCGAAGCGTCTCCGTCGGGCCCATGGAGAACGATCCGCCCGACGCCGAGCGAAGCGTAGGCCGCTGCCAGGCTCGCCCGGGCCTGCTCGAAGGTCAGGCCGGAGAGGTCGGTCGTGCCGACCCGGACGCCGGGCAGGATCCGGCCTTCATACTGGCGCTCGAAGGCCCAGGTCGCGCCGAGGGCGAGCGCCCCGGCCAGGGCGAGCCCGGCCGAGAAGGCGAGCGCGAACTGCAGCCCCGTCCGCAGCGCGGAGATGCGGCGCCCCTCGCCCGGGGTTGCCGGGAACTGGTCGGTAGCGGTCGTGGCCATGGGCTGCGGGTCATCGTAGCAGGCCCGCCGCCCAGGCCCGGCCGCCCGGCCCACGACCCCGGGCCCGGCCGCCCGGCCCCCGGAGTCGCGCTCAGACGGGTCGCGGCAGGACGACGACGCGCCGGTTCGGCTCCTCCCCGATCGACTGGGTGATCACGTTCGGGTCGTCGCGCAGGGCGATGTGGACCCAGCGTCGCTCGAGGGCCGGCATCGGCTCGAGCTGGAGCATCTTGCCGGTCTCGACGACGCGCGCGGCGGCGCGCATCGCGATCTCGCGCAGCTGGCGCTCGCGGCGGCCGCGGTAGTCCTCGACGTCGACGAGCACCCGGGTCCAGCCACCCATCCGGCGCGACAGCATCAGGTTGACGAGGTGCTGGAGGGCCGAGAGGCGCTCGCCCTTGCGGCCGATGAGCGCCCCGAGCGCCTCCTTCTCGTCGCCCTCGCCGACGACGTTCAGGCGGCTCGTGTCGCCCGTCTCGATCTCGACCCGGACGTCGAAGCCCAGGTGGGCCATCAGCTGCTCGAGGATCTCCTTGCCCGCCGCAAGCGCCTCGGGGGAGGCCTCGGCGGCCTCGAGCTCCGCCCGCTCGGCGCTCAGGGAGCCGCGCGCAGCGGCCACTTCGGCCTGCTCGCTCGGGGTCAGGTCGGCCTGGCCCGGGCGAGGCGGCCGGGCCTCGCGGCGCGGGGCGGCCGGGCGTTCCTCGCGCCGCGGTCGACGCTCCTCGCGGGCCGGGGCGGCGGCTCGCTCCTCGCCGGCCGGGGCGACCGGGGCGGGGCGGGGCGGGCGCGCGGCTGTCGGACGCTCTTCGCGTCGGGCGGCCGGCTCGCGCTCTTCGCGCCGGGGCGGACGCTCTTCACGTCGGGCGGCCGGCTCGCGCTCTTCGCGCCGGGGCGGACGCTCACCGCCCTCGCGCCGGAAGCCGCGGCCGGCTTCCTCGCGCCGGGGAGGTCGGCCCTCCCCGGGGAACTCGCGGGGGGCGCTCGGGGGCAACGGCGTGGCCGCGGCAGCTTCGCGCTTCGGGGCGGCCCCACCGAGCGCCGAGCGCGGCGCGGCGAGGATCCGGGCGGGCTCGGCGCCCATCCCCAGGACGCCGCGGCTGCCGGGGGTGAGGATCTCGAAATCGAGGCCGTCGAGGCCGACGCCGAACTCCTCGCGCGCCTGGCGAAGCGCCTCCTCGACCGTCTTGCCGGTGAACTCGCGATACGCACTCATGTCAGCGTCGTCTCCCTCGTCGACCCTGGCGGCCCCGATCCCGGGACCGGACGGTCGCGGCCGCCGAAGCGGCGCGCTCAATGGATGTGGTGGGGTGGGTGGTCGCGCCCGACGGACGGCCGGCGGCATCCGGGGCCGGCACCGCGACCGGGAAGCGGGGGGTGTGGCCGACGGCGAAGCGGGGCATCCAGCCGAAGAGCGGGAAGAGCGAGCCCCAGCCCACGATCAGGTACTGCTGGACGATCGAGAAGATCGTGGTCACGATCCAGTACAGGAACAGCCCGGCCGGCAGGAAGGCGCCGTAGAAGATCGTGATCAGGGGGAAGAGGAGCATCGTCTGGCGCTGCACGGCGGCGCTCTGGTCCTGGGCCTGGCCCTGGCTGGCCGGCGGCATCACCATCCGGCTCTGGATCACCTGGAGGAGCGAGGAGATGACCGCGATCAGGCTCAGCCCGCCGATCACCGGCAGCGGGAACAGGATCTCGGGCTGGCCCCAGTTCACCCCGAACGCGATCGGGTTGATGCACGGCAGGGACTTGTCGACGACGCCGTTCACCACGTTTGCGCAGTCGAGGATCGGCAGGCGCTGGCCGAGGACGGTGACCATCGCGCTCGGGTCGTAGTTCGTCAGCCCGTCCCGGATCACCGAGTACATCGGGATCAGGAGGACCATCTGGAGGACGAGGGGCAGGCAGCCAGCGGCGGGGTTGATCCCGCGCTCCTTGTAGAGCGCCATCTGGGCCTCGCTGATCTTCGCCCGGTCGCCCTTGTAGCGGCGCTGGATCTCCTTCAGCTCGGGCTGAACGAGCTGCATCCGGCGCTGCGACACGGTCTGGGTCCGGAAGAGCGGGATGAGCAACGCCCGGATCACGAGGGTCATCAGGACGATCGCGATCGCGATGTTCCCGGTCAGCTTGTTGAGAACCGCGAGCAGGATGAACAGGACCTGGAAGACCGGGGTGAACAGCCAGGCCAGGAGGCTGACCGGGTCGGCTCCGGGCGAGGCCGGCACGAGCGGCGTCGGGCCGGGCGTCACGGTCGGGACGGCGCTCGAACCGGGGGCCGCGACCGGGGCGCAGGCGGCGACCGCGAGCGCGACGACGGCGAGCAGGAGGATCGGGCCGAGCCAGGCGCGATCAGGTCTGGGCAGCTTCACGTTGCGCTCGTCCTCGCTATGGGACCGGGTCGTAGCCACCGGGGTAGCCGGGATGACAGCGGGCGATCCGGCGGGCGCCCATCCAGCTGCCCCGCAGCAGGCCGTAGCGTTCGATCGCCTGCTCCGTGTAGCGCGAGCAGGTCGGTTCGTACCGGCAGCTGGCGGGGAGCCAGGCGAAGAGGATCCGGTACAGCCGGATGGCCAGGACTCCGAACCGTATCCCGATCGCCTTCATGTCGCCCTCGAATCCGTCTCGTCCCCGCCGAGCACCCCGCCCCGGCGGAGGACCCGGCGCAGCGCCCCGACCAGTGCGTCGTGGTCGGCCTCGACGAGCCCCGGCCGGGCGATGATGAGGACGTCCCAGCCGGGCTGGAACGAGGGCGCCATCACCCTGAGCGCCTCGCGGAGCCTGCGGCGGACCCGGTTCCGGACCACGGCCCCGCCGAGCTTGCGCCCGGTCGACAACCCGAACCGGGTCGTCTCGAGGTCGGTCCGCACGAAGCGGGCCTGGAGGAGCGGGTGGGACCGGATCGTCCCGGCGCTCTGCAGGGTCGCGAAATCCCGAGGACGGGAAAGCATCACGAGGCGCGGCGGGTTCTGGCCGCGCTCGCGGGTCAGGCCGTCAGCTTCGCTCGCCCGCGAGCCCGTCGGGCGGCGAGAACGCGGCGGCCCCCGGTCGTCTTCATCCGGGCGCGGAAGCCGTGCTCCTTGGCGCGATGCCGCTTCTTGGGCTGGTAGGTCTGCTTCATCGGGGTTGCGCGCGATCCTCTCCATCCGGCCTCGGGGACTGCCTGTTGGGACCCCTTGAGGCACGCAAACGCGCCGTGCGCCCCATGAGCGCCTGGCGCGTCTCGTCCGGGGGATTATATGGATCGTCCCGAGGGGGTGTCAAACGCCCGTCCTCGTTCGCGAGGTCTGTTCCGCCGCGAGCCCGGCCGAGGTGGCGGGGCGCCCCGTCGGGCGGCGACCGGAGCGGACGGGCCGGGCCTTCCGATACTCCCTGGGGGTATCCGAGAATCGCCTTGCCGGGTGCCTTTCGGCGGTGCTATCCTTCCCGAGCCCCCGACGCCGGGACGCTCGCGGGCAGCCCCCGAAAGACCCCGGGGGCAGGCAGGAGGTCGCTCGACGACTCGTCTCCGGCGTCCCGTGGCCTTCGCGACCCGGCTTGCTCGATCGGCGGATCACGACCGCCGGACTTCGTCAATCATCCAGCCAGTTACGCAGGATCACGTCGATCGATGGACGCGAAGCAGGTGTGGCGCGCCGCTCTCGGCGAACTCCAGGTGTCCCTCTCCCCGGCCAACTTCGAGACCTGGCTGCGCGATACCGGCCTGGTCGACGTCGAGGACAACCGGTTCCGGATCTCGGTCCCGAACGGCTTCGCCAAGGACTGGCTCGAGACCCGCTATCGCTCGCTGATCTCCCAGACCCTGGCCCGGATCGTGGGCTACAGCGTCCAGGTCGAGTTCGTCGTCGCGACCACCGGCACCGGAGCTCCCGGCCCCGGCGAGGCCGACGGCGGGACCGCGCCGGGCAACGGCTCGGCGGCCCCGGGTGGACCCGGCGCCCCGGCCAGGCCCGGACCCCAGGTCCGGGTCGAGCCGACCCGGGTCGGCGGCGAGGGCGGGGCGACGAACCTCAACCCGCGCTACACGTTCGCCAACTTCATCGTCGGCTCCGCCAACCGCCTGGCCCATGCCGCCAGCCTGTCGGTCGCCGAGCGCCCGGGGCACGCCTACAACCCGCTCTTCCTGTACGGCGGGGTGGGCCTGGGCAAGACGCACCTGATGCACGCGATCGGCAACCAGGTGATCGCGAAGTTCCCGCGCAAGCGGGTCGTGTACGCCACGAGCGAGAAGTTCACGAACGAGTTCATCACCAGCATCCAGCAGGGCAAGATCGACGAGTTCCGGGCCCGCTACCGCCGGATCGACCTCCTCCTGATCGACGACATCCAGTTCATCGCCGACAAGGAGCGGACCCAGGAGGAGTTCTTCCACACGTTCAACGCGATCCACGAGGACGGCAAGCAGATCGTCCTCTCGTCGGACCGCCCGCCGAAGGCGATCCTGACCCTCGAAGAGCGCCTGCGCAGCCGGTTCGAGTGGGGCCTGATCGCGGACCTGACCGCCCCCGACCTCGAGACGCGGATCGCGATCCTGCGGGCGAAGGCCGAGGAGGGCGGCGTCCCGATCGGCTCCGACGTGATCGAGTTCATCGCCCGCAAGGTCGTGAGCAACATCCGCGAGCTCGAGGGGGCCCTGAACCGGATCGTGGCCTACGCCAGCATGGGCGCGATGCCGATCAGCATCGAGCTCGCCCAGGCGGTCCTCTCGAACGTGCTCTACAACCCGAAGAAGCGCCAGGTGACCCCCGAGCGGATCACGAAGGCGGTGGCTGACTACTACGGCGTCCAGATCGAGGCGCTCAAGGGCCAGAAGCGGGACCGGGCGATCGTCGTCCCGCGCCAGATCGCGATGTTCCTGATGCGCGAGGAGACCGACGTCTCCCTGCTTCGGATCGGCGCCGAGCTCGGCGGGCGGGACCACTCGACCGTGCTCCACGCCTGCGACAAGATCACCCGCGAGTCGGCCGCCAACGACGAGCTGCGGCGCGAGATCGCCGCCGTCCGCGAGCTGATCTACGCCGACTGACAGGCCCGGCCGGTTCAGCGCCAGGCCGGGCGGCGCCCGGGCCCAAGGATCGGATTCTGTGGATAACCGGCCCGATTCGGTGGACAACCGCGGCTGCCTGTGGACAGTCCGGGGTCGTGGGTGGGTCGGACTGCCGACAAGTGTGTGCCTGACTGTGGATGACGGCGCGGTTCTCCGGCGGCGCCACGGGACGGGAATCGCCTTCTCCACCGCCCGTCCCGGCGCTCGTCCCCGGCGCCTCGCTGGTCGTCCACCGGCGGGGCGTCGTCGTCCACCGGGGCGCCCTGCTCGCCCACGCGGGCCCGTCCACCACGTCCACACCATGATGACGGTGATGACGGGGTGAGAAGATAGGTAGACAATCCACCCAGGGTCACCCGGTCATCGCCCCTGCCTCCGGCCGGTCGCCCTGTCAGCCGGACGTCGTTGATCCGCCGCAGCTTTGGAGAGATCCCTGACGTGAAACTCTCGGTCATGCAGGAGAACCTCGCCCGCGGACTCCAGATCGTGAGCCGGGCCGTGTCCACCCGGAGCACGCTGCCGGTCCTGGCCAACGTCCTGCTCAGGACGGAGGACGCCGGCCTGAAGCTGACGGCAACGAACCTCGAGATCGGGATCACCTACTGGGTCCCGGGCAAGATCGAGGAGGACGGCGCGACGACCGTCCCGGCCAAGCTCCTGACCGACCTGGTCAACTCCCTGCCCTCGAGCGAGCGGGTCGACCTCGAGCTCCAGGCCGGCAATACGCTCCACATCCGGTGCGGGCGGTTCGAGACCCACGTGAAGGGGATCGATGCCGACGAGTTTCCGGCGATCCCGGTCGCCGGCGAGCGACCGACGACCCGGATCGCCCAGCGAACACTCCGCGAGGCGCTTGCCCAGACGACCTTCGCCGCCGCCAGCGACGAGGCGCGCCCGATCCTGACCGGGGTCCTGGCCCGGTTCGAGGGCGACCGGCTGACCCTCGCCGCGGCGGACAACTACCGGATCGCGGTCCGGACGGTCGAGGTCCTCGATCCGGTCGAGGAGACGAGCCTGGTCATCCCCGCCCGCTCGCTGAACGAGCTGGCCCGGGTTCTTTCGGACACCGACGACCCGGTCGAGATCGTCCTCTCGCCGGCGCGCAACCAGGTCCTCTTCCATCTCGACGGGGTCGACCTCGTCAGCCGGCTCATCGACGGCCAGTTTCCGAACTACCAGCAGGTGATCCCGGCCGGGCATACGACCCGCGCGATCGTCGAGCGCGAGGAGCTGCTCAAGGCGGTCCGCCTGGCCGCCCTGATCGCCAGCGAGTCGGCGAACATCGTCAAGCTCCAGGTCGGGGTCGAGGGCGAACCCGGCGTCGTGGTCAGCGCCAACGCCGAGGTCGGGGACAACGAGGGCCAGGTCGAGGCACAGGTCGAGGGCGACGGGACGACGATCGCGTTCAACGCCCGCTACCTGACGGACGTCCTCCAGAACGTGGCCGCCGAGCAGTTCGCGATCGAGCTGAACGGCCCGCTCTCCCCCGGCGTCTTTCGGCCCGTGGGCGACGACCGGTACGTCCACGTCGTGATGCCCGTCCGGACGACGTCATAGGAGGCCGGGCGCGGCCCGGGCGACCCCTGCTCCACTCACTCAGTGTCCGGGACCTGCGGGGCTACGCCTCCCTCGAGGCGGACTTCGGCCCCGGCCCGCAGCTCGTCTGGGGGCCGAACGCGGCGGGCAAGACGAGCCTGCTCGAGGCGATCGTGCTCCTCGCCTGGGGTCACTCCCACCGGACCACGAGCGACGCCGAGCTGATCCGCTGGGGCGCGCCGCTGGGGCGGGTCGAGGGCTCGGTCGGTCCGGCGGACGGGCCGCTGACGACGATCGAGGTCGCGCTCCTGCGCGAGGGGGGCGGCGGCCAGCGCAAGCGGATCCGGGTGAACGGGCTGCCCCGTCGGGCGGCCGGGCTGGCCGGGCTCCTGCGCACCGTCCTCTTCGCCCCCGAAGAGATGCTCCTGATCGCCGGCCCGCCCGGGCTGCGGCGGGCCGAGTTCGACCAGCTCGCGGGCCAGCGCAGCCCGGCCTATCTCCATGAGCTGGCGGCCTATGGCCGGACGCTCCAGCAGCGGAACAGCCTCCTGCGCGCGATCCGCGAGGAGCAGGCCGGCCGGGCCGAGCTCCGCTTCTGGGACCGCGCCTTCCTCGATGCCGGCGCCGCGATCGTCACCGAGCGGGGGCGACTCCTGGCGGCGCTTGCCGAGCCGCTGGCGCGAGCCCACGCCGAGATCGCCCCGGACGAGGCGCGCACCGGTCGGCTCGGTCTGCGGTACGAGACGAACGCCGCCGCCCAGGCGGGCGAGTCGGCCCGCGACGCCCTCGAGCGCAGGCTGGCCGAGACCGCCGACAAGGAGATCTGGAACGGGGCGACACTCGTCGGACCGCACCGCGACGACATCGTCTTCGAGATGGGCGGGCGCGACCTGGCCGGCTTTGCCTCGCGCGGCCAGCAGCGGACCGCGATCCTCGCCCTGAAGCTCGCCGAGCTCGACCTCCTGGCGGCGCTCGACGGCCGCCCGCCCCTGCTCCTGCTCGACGACGTCTTCAGCGAGCTCGACCCGGACCGGCGCTCGCACCTCGTGCGCCGGATCTCCTCGCTGCCCCAGGCGTTCGTGACCACGACCGCACTCGACGACCTCGACCCGGAGCTGCTCCACCACGCGACCGCCTGGCAGGTGAGCCCCGGGCCGGCTGCGGGCGCCGGGGACGAGGGGGCCCACCTGGTCGGCCCGCGCCTCGCCGCCGGCCTGACCGGAGACGCCGGATGAGGGGCCGCCGCTCGCCGATGGAGCGGATCGGCGACCTGATCCCCGAGGCCGCCCGGCGGCTCGGCCTGGCCGACGAGCTCCGCCTGGCCCGGGCCACGGCGACCTGGCAGGCGATCGTGGGCGAGCTGCTCCCGGCCGCGGCCGGAGGATGCCGCCTCGTCCGCTTCGACGGCCGCGCGATCACGGTCGAGGCCGACCACCCGATCGTGGCCCAGGAGCTCCGGCTTCGCACGAACGAACTGCTCGCCGCCTTCCGCAGCGCTCCCGGCGGGGGTCCGGCGAGCGAGCTTCGGGTCGCCGTCCGGCCCCCCTCTCCGGGCTGGCGGCCCGGCCGGCCGGGACCAGGGGCGGGCTGATGGCCGCCCGGCTCCAGGTCCGGGTCGGGGTCGTGCCCGAGCCGGAGCGACTCCCCGACTCGCCCGACGCGGTCGTCGTCGTCGAGCCCGCCGTCGGCGCCGTCGCGCGCTCCAAGGGAAGCCTCTACCTGCTGATCACCTGCCGTGCCTCCGGGCCGCGGGTTCGCGACGCCACCCGCCTCGTCGGCCAGGCGATCCGCGAGCAGTACTACTACGACGAGTCGGCCGGGATCCGCGTCTGCCTGGCGAAGGCGATCGCGGCCGCGAACAAGCGCCTGGCCCACGCCCACGAGCGCTACGGGGTCCAGCTCGACGAGCTGGGCAACGGCCCGGTCGGAGTCGCGGCGGCCGTCGTCCGGGGCAACGAGCTGTACGTGGCCACGGTCGGTCCGGCCGAGGCCTACCTCGTTCGCCAGGGCCGGCTCTCCACCCTGCCGGACCCCCATCGCGAGCGGGGCCTGCCCGCGGCCGAGCTCGAGGCCGAGGTCTGGCGAGGCGAGATCTCGGTCGGCGACCAGCTCGTCCTCGTCTCGCCGAGCCTCGTCGCCCGCCTCGGGCCGGACGAGCTCGGCGACGCGGTCGCGACGCTCCGCCCCCAGTCCGTGGCGCAGCATCTCCATCACCGCTTCGTCGTCGCCGGCGGGAGCGGCAGCGACGGCGTGATCGTGCTCGAAGCGGCCGAGGTCGCCGCCACCCAGAAGCAGCGGACGCTCGTCCCGGTCCGACCGCCCGAGCCGCTCGCCGGCGCCCCCGAGCGCAGCCCGATCCCGCTCGCCGACAGCCTGTCGGGCGGGGTCGCGGCCGCCCAGGCCTCGGCCCGGCGGGCACGCTCGGCGGCCGGCGGCGCCCTCGGTCGGCTCCTCTGGCGCCTCCAGGACCTGATGCCTCATCGCGCATCGACCGATCGCCGGGTCACCCCGCTCTCGACCCGGCGCGCAGCGCAGCGTCGGACCGCCCTGGCGATCATCGCCCTGGCCCTCCTGGTCGGGGTCGCCGGGGTCGCCGCCTACCTCGGTGCCGGTTCCGGAGAGAAGCCAGCCCTCGGCTCGCTGACGGCGGGCCAGAAGGCGCTCCAGCAGGCCCAGGCCGACCTCGGGCAGGTGTTCGGCGACGGAGTCGACCTCGTCGTCGACGATCCGCCGAAGGCCGAGCAGCTCCTGTCCGACGCCTATCGCCAGCTCGCACTCGCCGCCGAGGCCGGGATTCCCGCGGCCACGGTCGCGCCCCTGCGCGAGCAGGCGGTCGCCGGGCTCGACCGGCTCTACCGGGTCGTCGAGGTTGCGCCGGTCGCCGCCTTCAGCTTCGCCAGCGCCGAGGTGCCGGCCGACCTGGCCGGGCTCGTGCGCGGGCCGGACGGCGCGCCCTACCTCCTCGACGCGGCGACGAAGACCGTCTACCGGGTCGACCTGAAGGCGCGCACGGCGGTCGCGATCATCCGGGCCGGGACGGCCTCGTCCGGGACGAAGGTCGGCGAGCCAAGGTTCCTGGCCGTCGGCGGGCCGGACCTGCTCGTGCTCGATGCAAAGAACGTCCTCTGGCGCTGGCGCCCGGCGGACAAGAAGGGCAAGGGGACCCTGACCCGGGTGAAGGTGAACGGGGCCTCGACCTGGGGCGCCGACATCCGGGCGATCGGCACGTTCGTCCGCAACGCCGAGCAGGGGCTGTACAACCTGTACGTCGTCGACCCTTCCGAGCGCCAGATCCTGCGCTACTCGCCGGCGGCCGACGGCAGCGGCTTCCCGGCCGCCGCGAGCGGCTACCTGGCCACCGCCCAGTCGGTCGCCGGAACGACCGGGCTGTACATCGACGGAGACGTCTTCCTCGTCGCCGACGGGGTCGTCCAGCGCTTCGTGGCCGGGCGGAGCGGCGACTGGAAGGCGGGCGACCCGGGCGACGAGATCCTCCGGCCGACGCCCCGGTACCGCCTCGTCGCCTCGGCCAGCGCCGCTCGCGAGGGCCTCCTCTACCTCTGGGACAGCGCAAACGCCCGGGTGATCGCGCTCGACAAGGCGAGCGGCGAGTTCCGCGAGCAGTACCGCCTGGCCGGGGGCGATCCGGGCTGGGCGGACGTGCGCGGGATCGCCGTCGTCCCGGGTGCCGGCGGGGACCCGGCGACCCTGTGGTGGATCGAGCGCGACCGGCTGATGACCGCGCTCCTCCAGCCGGCTGCGAGCGAGGCACCGTCCTCCTCCCCGGCCGCCACCGCGCCCGCCCGCCCGTCGTCATCGCCGCCCGCCCGGTCGCCGAGTCCGAGCGGTGGGCCATGATCCCGATCGGAGACGCGAACCCGACCCGCCGCCCGGCGGTCGTCACCTACGGCCTGATCGCGGCCAGCGCCCTCGTCTTCCTGTACGAGCTTCGCCTCCAGTCGATCGGCGGGGTCGAGGCGGTCAGCCGCTTCATCACCCTCTGGGGCGTCATCCCGCGCGAGGTCTCGGCCGCCCTCGCCCACGCCGACCCCCTCTCCCCGGCCTGGCTGACCGTCTTCTCGAGCCTGTTCATCCACGCCGGCTGGGCGCACCTGCTGGGCAACATGCTCTACCTGTGGATCTTCGGCAACAACGTCGAGGACCGGCTCGGGCGGTTCGGCTTCCTCCTCTTCTACCTGTTCGGCGGCCTCGTCGCGGTCCTCGCCCAGACGGCGATCGATCCGCGCTCGAACGTGCCGCTCGTCGGGGCCTCCGGGGCGATCGCGGCCGTCCTGGGCGCCTATCTCGTCCTCTGGCCGGGCGCGACCGTGGTCACGATCGTGCCGGTCGGGTTCTTCCTTCTGCCCGTCCGCCTGCCCGCGATCGTCGTCCTCGGCTTCTGGTTCGTGCTCCAGTTCAGCCTCGGCTTCGCTTCGCTCGGCGTGCCGACCGCGGCCGAGGGCGGGGTCGCGATCTTCGCCCACATCGGCGGCTTCGTGGCCGGGGCACTGATCGGACTCCTCCTGCGCGAGCCGGGGGCCCGGGGGTCCGGGCCGGGCGGACCGTGGAGCGTGGGATAATCGAGCCATGTCCGGGAACCCGTACGAGCTCGGGTTGATCGAGATGGCGGTCGAGAGCGTCCGCGTCCACATGCTCTCGAGCCAGCACGTGGTCATCCTCAAGGAGCTCGACCGCGAGCGCTACCTGCCGATCTGGATCGGCCCCTGGGAGGCGAACGCGATCGCGATGAAGCTCCAGGGCCTGACCCCGGAGCGGCCGCTGACCCACGACGTCTTTGCCGCCACGCTCCGCGAGCTCGGGGTGGCGATCCGCCGGGTCGTCATCGCCGACCTCGCCGACGAGACCTTCCACGCCCGCCTGTACCTCGAATCGGGCGGGCGCGAGTACGAGATCGACTCCCGGCCGTCGGACGCGCTCGCCCTCGCCGTCCGCTCGAACGTCCGCATCTTCGCCGCGCCCGCGGTCCTCGAGCGGGCCGGCGTCGAGCCCGAACCGGCCAGCGGCGAGGAGCTCGAGACGACCGGGGAACGGCTGCCCGACGAGCGCCTCGAGGTCTTCCGCGACTTCGTCAACTCGCTCGACATCGACCTCGAGGGCGAGCAGCGCGAGGGCCCCGGCCCGGAGGCGTTCTAGCTCGGCGCCCTCGCCAGGCGCCGTCGCCTAGGCGCCCTCGCCGGCCCGGGCGCCCGCGGCCGCGGTCCCGGCGACCGGCGCCTTACTGGCCGGCGACCGGCTCGCCCCGCGCCAGGGCGCGGCGACGGTTCGCCCACATTCGGAGCCGGAGCGACCAGAAATCCCTGACCGCCCGCCGGATCACCGACAGCTTCGCGCCGGTCGGCGAGCCGGCCGTGCGCGGGTAGTGCGGCACGCCGACCTCGGCGATCCGCCGCCCCCCGGCCTGGAGCTTGATCAGCAGCTCGGCCGAGAAGAACGCCCCGCCCGACTCGACCCGGACCCCCTCGAGCGCCTCGCGCCGGAAGAGCTTGCAGGCACAGTCGACGTCCCGGACCCGGAGCCCGAAGAAGATGAC